>MDTB01206720.1_pt1 | contig 49125 bp, 46 predicted proteins | sample 811161 | NCBI WGS metagenome assembly MDTB01 (sample SAMN05326650, study PRJNA326480) | marine metagenome | isolation source: seawater | place: Mediterranean Sea | collected 2009
ATGGAAATTTAATTCTAATGATCATGAATTAAAAATCACTGATTTAGAGAAATTAATAAATTCAAAAACTAAAATTTTAGCAGTTACACATTGTTCAAATATTGTTGGATCAGTAAATAATCTAAAAGAAATTTCAGACTTAGCTCACAAAAACAATGTAATTGTAATTGGTGACGGAGTTTCATATGCACCGCACGGCTTTCCAAATGTTAAAGAATTAGACGTAGATTTTTATACATTTAGTTTATATAAAACATATGGTCCTCATTTAGCATTATTATATGGAAAGGAGGAGATTCTAAAGAAACTGCCAAATCAAAATCACGAATTTTTAAAAGGACAATATCCATACACAATTAATCCTGGAGGTCCGAATCATGAGGAATTAGTATCATTAATTGGAATATATGAATATTTTGAAAATTTATATAATCATCATTTTGAAAATAAAAATTTAAGTACTTTAGAGATGATTAATAAAATTAATCATCTTATATCCTTACATGAAAAAGATATTGCTAATCCAATCTTAGAATACTTATATGAAAGAAAGGATTTAAATTTAATCGGCAAAAATAAAATTGAAAATAAAGATCGAGCTCCAACAATATCTTTTTATTCAAATAAAAAAACATCTAAAGAAATATCAGATACATTAAATGAATTTAAAATTGCAACTAGAAACGATAATTTCTATGCATGGAGGTGCTTGCAACATTTGGGAATTGATACTGATGATGGTGTAGTGAGATTGAGTATGACACATTATAATAATTATAATGATACTGAAAACGTACTTAGAGCTTTAGCAAAGATCTAATTTACCCTATAATAATCTTTATACCATTCTATAAATTTTTCTATTCCTATTTTAATATTAGTTTTAGGTTTATAACCTGTAAATTTATTTAATTTATTTATATTAGAATGTGTTTTTACTATATCACCAACTTGCAGGGGTAATTTTTTTATTTTGGTATTTTTATCTAAATTTTTTTCAATATATTTTAAATAATCTAATAATTTTTTTGGACTACCATTTCCAATGTTAAAAATTTCATATGGTATAGATTTTTTAGATGGTTTTTTTATTAAGGAAAAAACACCGTCTACAATATCATCAATATAAGTAAAATCTCTTATATGATTTCCATTATTAAATAGTTCGATTGATTGATCATTAATAATTTTTTTCGTAAATTTGAATAGAGCCATATCTGGTCTTCCAAATGGTCCATAAACTGTGAAAAATCTTACACCTGTAGTGGGTATTTTATAAATAAAAGAATATGAATGTGCCATTACTTCATTTGATTTTTTAGTAGCTGCATAAAAAGATAAAGGGTAATCAGTTGAATCTTTTTCACTTAGTGGAAATTTTTTTGTATCACCATAAACAGAACTTGTTGAAGCATAAATTAAATGTTTGATATTATTTAGTCTTGATGTTTCCAATATATTAAAAAATCCTTGAAGATTACTATCAAAATATGTTCTCGGATTTTTAATAGAATATCTAACTCCAGCTTGAGCTGCAAGATGAATTATAATCTTTATATTTTTTTTTAATATTAAATTATTTAATTTTCTAAATTCACAAATATCAATATTATAAAAAAAAAATTTTTTATTTTTTTTTAGCTCTCTTATTCTATTTTTTTTTAGATTTGTATCATAATAACTGTTTATATTATCTAAACCAATTACTTTTATTTTTTTGTTAAGAATTTTTTTGGTTAAATGATAACCAATAAAACCAGCTGATCCAGTAATTAAAATATTCATTAATTAATTTGTAGGCATTTTAAATTCAGGACCCTTTTGAATGCTTTTAGGCCATCTTGATGTTGTTGTTTTAAGTTTTGTATAGAATCTTACACCCTCCATACCATGCATAGCATGATCTCCAAATAAAGATTGTTTCCAACCTCCAAAACTATGGAATGCCATGGGCACAGGAATAGGTACATTAACACCAACCATTCCAATTTTACAATTAGTTGTAAAATGGTTTGCAACTTCACCATCAGATGTATAAATGCTTGTTCCATTCCCAAATGCATGAGTATTTACAAGGTTTAAAGCTTCCTCGTAACTCTTTGCTCTTACTACTGAGAGAACAGGTCCAAATATTTCTTCTTTGTATATAGTCATCTCTTTAGAAACATTATCAAATAGGGTAGGTCCAATAAAATTACCCTTTTCATAACCTTGTATTTTAATTTTTCTTCCATCTAAGATTAAATTAGCACCTTCTTCTTCACCTTTAGATATATATTTTTCAATTTTTTGCTTATGCTCTTTTGAAATTACAGGGCCCATCTCGGATTCAGAATTTGTCCATGGAGCAACTTTAATACTTTGTGCTTTATTATTAATCTGGTCCACTAATTTATCTCCAATATCCCCAACTGCAACTGCTACCGACACGGCCATACATCTTTCCCCAGCCGAACCATATGCTGCACCCATTATCCCATCAACAGCTTGATCAAGATTTGCATCTGGCATTACAATTAGATGATTTTTAGCGCCCCCCAAGGCCTGAACTCTTTTTCCATTTTTCGCTGATGTTTCATATACATATTTTGCAATTGGTGTTGATCCTACAAAACTAACAGATGAGATTATCTTAGAATTCAAAATTAAATTAACAATTTCTTTATCACCATTTAAAACATTTAATACACCATCTGGTAGTCCGGCTTCGGAAAAAAGTTCAGCTAGCTTTATACTGCAGGTTGGATTTTTTTCAGATGGTTTTAGAATAAATGAGTTTCCACAAGCAATTGCGATTGGATACATCCACATTGGAACCATCGCAGGGAAATTAAAGGGCGTTATGCCAGCTGATATACCTAAAGGTTGCCTGACTGACCATGAATCTATTCCAGTTCCTACATTTTGAGAAAATTCACCCTTTAATAAATGAGGTATTCCACAAGCAAATTCAACTACTTCTAAACCTCTAATTACTGAACCTTTTGCATCATCTAATGTTTTACCATGTTCAAAGGAAATTATTTTTGCAAGATTTTCTAAATTTTTTTCAATTAATATTTTATAATTTGATAAAATTCTTGATCTTTTAAGAGGTGTTACATTTGACCACTCTTTGAATGCGTTATTTGAACTCTCTATTGCCTTATTAAAATCAAAAGAATTAGATAAAACAACTTCTGATATTTTTTCACCAGTAGATGGATCATATATGTTTTGATATCTATTTGAAGAGTTTGAAATATCACCATCTATAAAATTTAAAACTTTATTCATGTATGTTTAAATTCTATTGAAATTTAAAATCTTTGCAATACTTTTCAATTATTTTTATTGAAGAATTTAAATCACCTTTGTTAAGAGATGGAATTAAATAATTTTCAATGTCATCTGAAAAGTTACTTTCTGGATAAGATATTTCAATTTCATAAATTCTATCGTTAAAATTTTTTATTATTTTTGTATCTATTAATTCTTCACTTAATTTTTCTCCTTTATTTAAACCAGTATATTGGATTTTAATTTTATTTGTATCTGTAGAGTTGTTATTAAAATCAATTTCAACATTATATTTATCTGCAATATTTTTTACTAGATTAATAATTTTAATTTGTTCTCCCATATTAAGAGTGAATAGATTTAAATTTTTTGCATAATTAACACTTTCTAGTACTAAATTTGTAGCTTCATATATCGACATAAAATATCTTTCAACTTTTGGGTGTGTTATAGTAACGGGTCCTCCAGATAAAATCTGAGATTTAAATAATGGTATAACAGAGCCATCAGAACTAAAAACATTTCCAAAACGCACAATTGAAAATATTGTTGAATTATCTTTAGAAATTGAGTTGTGATAAATTGAAGATATTGCTTTTTCCGCTAGATTTTTACTTAATCCTAACATACTTTTTGGATTGACAGCTTTATCGGTGGATATGAATATAAAGTTTTTAACTTTATGCTGAATTGATAATTTTGCTAAATTATAAGTACTTATCAAATTGTTATTTATTACTTCATAAAAATTATTTTCCATTAAATTAAGATGTTTGTAAGCAGCTGAATGGTAAATAATATCTGGTTTCAATTCTGATAATATTAAATTTATATAAGATAAATCATTTATAGAGCCTATTTTATAATAGATATAAATTTTTATATTTAAAATTTTTAGAACATCATCAATTTTTTTTCTTAAATTATATATACTTAATTCAGAATGATCTAATAATATTAATTTAGATGGCTTGCCTTTTAAAACCTGAATTGATAACTCTCTACCTATTGATCCTCCTGCACCAGTAATTACAACAATTTTATCTTTCAAATAATTGATATTTGGATTAAAATTTTTTTTTGTCTCAAAGAAATCACTTAATTCTAAATTTTCAATTATATCCTTACCCATAACTAATTGGTTAATATTTGATAAAAAATTTATATTGATTTTATACTCAACAAATATATTTTTAATTCTTTGTTGATTTTCATTAGATAAATTTGAAATGGCAACTATAATATTTTTTATTTTAAATTTACTAAGTAATTGTTTAATATTATCTGGCGCATAAATTTTTTTAGTATTTAAGCTTCTGCCAATTTTTTCTTCATCTTCGTCAATAAATAAAATAATATTATGATCAGTTAGAAAAGATGATAGCAATGAGCCTAAGTTTCCTGCACCAAAAATTGCAGTATTTGTTTTTGGTGATTGATTATTTTTAAATAATTGAATTAAGAATATTCTTTCAACTAAAATAAAAAAAGAAATTATTATCGGTATATATATAATTCTTTTTATAGAAATTGATTGATCTACTGTATATTTATATAAAGATACTAATGAAATAAAAAGAAATATATAAATAACTAAATATTTTGATATTTGCAGTAAATAGCTATAATCGGAAAATCTACTAATATTTCCATAAATATTAAAGATATAAAAAATAATAATAAATATAGATGATATTATATATATATTTAGATTAAAATTATATGAGATTATAAATCTATAATTAGGAAAAAAATTTATATTTCCACTAAAATATACAATAGAGCAAATTAGAAAATCAATAAAAATTATTATTAAAATTTTCTTGCTAACACTTAATTCAAGAAGTCTAGATATTAAAATCGACATACTTGATTGGAAAAAATTGATCTAAATCAATTATTAATTTAGTTTTATCTCTTAATTTTTTGATATTGATTTTTTTAAATACATCATGACCATTCATTAAAATTATAATATCATAATTTGATCTATAAATAGATCTGAACTTAATAAATTTAAAATTAGACGATCTAACAAGTTGATTTTTTTCAACAACTGGATCACATAAATCGGTTTTAAGCGATCTTATTTTAAAATAATTATAAATTTTTAAAGATTGAGAATTTCTAATGTCATCTATATTTTTCTTAAATGCAATTCCTAAAATTAATACATTTAATTTTTTTATACTAAGATTTTTTTTTCTTATTAAAATATTAATTTTTTTAAAAATATATTTTAGAAAATTTTTATTTATACTCCTAGAAGTTGAAATTAATTTGGGATTATAACCTTTTTTAATTGATCCATGAATTAAATAATAAGGATCTACTCCAATACAATGACCTCCCACTAATCCTGGATTAAAATCTAAAAAATTCCACTTTGTTTTTGCTGCTTTTAATACTGCAGTGATATTAAGATTAAAGATGTCACAAATTTGAGTAACTTCATTTAACAATGCAATATTTACATCTCTTTGTATGTTTTCTAGCACTTTTGCCGCTTCAGCTATTTCTATTTGATCAACTTTAACTACCTTCACTTTAACAATTTTTGAATAAATATAATTCATTAAATCAAGAGCATATTTATTTGATGATGAAATTAATTTATTTATATTTTGTATATTTAATTTTTTATTACCGGGGTCTATTCTTTCTGGAGAATATCCTAAAAAGAAATCTGTGTTTAATTTTAATTTGGTTTTTTTACTAATCATTGCACCACATACATTTCTCGTAATTCCTGGGTAAACTGTTGATTCTAAAATTACTATAGAATTTTTCATAATATATTTACATATTGTACTAGTGGCTTTTTCTAAAGGTCTCAGATCTGGTAATGTATTTATTTTTATTGGTGTCGGAACTGTAATTATGAATATATTAGAGTTCTTCAAAATTTTATCTGAATCACTAATTTCAATATGATCTTTTTTATTTTTTTTATTAAATACTTTTTTTTTTAATTCAAAAATTTTTTTTCTATTAGTATCAAAACCATTTACATGAAAATGAGTACTTAAAGATTTTAACAACTCACTACCGACGTAACCCAAACCTAAAATAGATATTTTAATATTTTTTTTATTTTTATTTATCACTTATTTAACTGTTTTTAATAAAATATTAGTAATATTATCAAGTTGTTGCATAGTTAAATCAGATCCGCTAGGTAAAGATATACCATTTAAATATAGTTTATTACATATGTTTGATCCATAAAATTTAAATTTTTTAAAAACTGGCTGTGTATGAAGAGGTTTCCATAATAATCTAGACTCAATTTTATTATTCTTTAATGCATTTATAATTTTCTCTTTACTAGTCTTTTTTTTATTTTTTATAATTATTGAATTAAGCCAAAAATTAGATTCGTATTTATTTTCATTATCATATTCGTCATGGATATCGAAAATATCTAAATATTTCGTAATTTTATTTCTATAATACGAATGAATTTTTCTTTTTATTCTAATTTTTTCCTTTAAATCTTGAAATTGTGCAAATCCAATAGATGCTAAAATATTACTCATTCTATAATTATAACCGATATCTTTGTGATAATAATAGGGCTTATTTAATTTAGATTGATTTGATAAGATTTTTGCTTTTTCATAAAAATTTTTATTATTTGTTAACAAACATCCACCTGCTGAAGTAGTTAATAATTTATTACCATTAAAACTAAAAATTCCTATATCTCCAAAACTGCCAGTTTGCTGATTATTAAATTTAGATCCTACTGACTCAGCAGCGTCTTCTATCAATGGCACAGAAAATTCTTTACATATATTTTTAATATCTTTGTAATTACATGGCATACCATAGGTATTAACTGATATTACTGCTTTGATTTTTTTTCTCTTTTTATTATATTTTTTCAGACAATCTCTTAATATATTAGGATCAATATTCCAAAATTTATCTGAATCAATGAAAATTGGAATTCCTTTTTCATAAAGAATAGGAAAAGCTGTACCTGCAAATGTAAAGCTAGGACAAATAACAAAATCAAATCTAGATATATTTAAACATTTTAAAGCTAGATGAATTGCTGATGTCCCAGAATTTAATAGCAAAGCATATTTTGAATTTGTAGTTTTTTTTATTATATTTTCTAACCTAAGAACATAATCTCCGTATGGGCTTATCCAATTTGAATCTATTGCATCGTTGATATATTTTTTTTCATTTCCCATTAAATAAGGAGGTTGAAGATATATATCAATTTTTTTTTTCATTAAATTTATTTATATTGTTATGATATCGAAGAATATTTATTTATAAATTTTTTTATAATAATTATCTATCATTATTTCTTTATTGAAGGTTTTAGAATAATTATGAGCTTCATAAAATTTATTAAAATTTCTTTTTTTAATTAAACTTACAAATTCTTTTATTGATTTTACCCACCCATCAACATCTTGAAAGGTTTGTAATTTTACATATTCCTTATTTTTTTTCAATATTTCATTTAAACCATCTACATTGTTAGCAATTATTGGTAACCCTACTGATAATCCTTCTACAGCAACTAATCCAAAACCTTCCCACTTAGATGGTATTATTAATAAATCTGCTTTTCTATAATAATTTTCAATATTCGGGGTAAAGTTTATAATTTTAATTTTATTTGTAAGATTTAATTTTTTTATTTTTTTTTGAATATTCTTTTTAAGAGGTCCACTTCCAACAATATAATATTTATCAAAAATGCTTTCAACTTGTTTAATAATATCTAAAAAAGGAATATATCCTTTTTGATTTGTTAAACTCCCTACAGAAAGAAAAAATAATTCATTATTTTTTTTTTCAAGCTGAGCACTTTCATTGTGAAAATCAAAAATTCTTACACCATTATAAATTATTATTAGTTTTTTTTTGTTAAAGTTATAAAGCCAATGATGTAGTGATAATTTTACTGCATTTGAAATACAGACAATTTTAGTAAATTTATAAAAAATGATATTTTCAATATATTTAAAGAAAAAATATTTTCTTCTATTATTAAATGTATTGTGCTCTGTATGATACAACTTAATTTTAAAAAAAAAACTTATAAAATATGAATAATAAAGGCAATATGAAAGATGTGAGTGTAAATAAATATTATTATGTTTATTTAATTTCTTTATTAAAAAATAAAGTTTAAATAAAACAAGAATATTAAAAGGACTAGAGTTTAAAAAAATTCTATTAAGCGATCTATTTTTTTTATTTTTGATACTACTAATATAAACACCATATATTTTAAAATTATTTATATTTTTTTTTTCAGTTAAACTATTAACTATATTTTCTGCACCCCCTCCAGCATCTGAAATTATAAAATGTAATATACAATTATTTTTTTTTCTTTTCTTCATAAAACTTATTTGTTGTAGCATATCCTTTTTTAGATACCCCACTTCCACTAAAGACTAAAATAAATGTTTTAATGATAATTTTGATATCTAAAAAAAAATTTTTATTTTTAATGTACCATAAATCTAATTCAATTTTATTATCCCATGTTAAATTGTTTCTACCATTTATTTGACTCCAGCCAGTTAAACCAGGCTTTATATTTGTTCTTTTTTTTTGCTTTTCACTAAAATATGCTAAGTATTCAGTAGGTAATGGCCTAGGCCCAATAATATTCATTTCACCTTTAATTATATTTAAGACTTGCGGTATTTCATCTATACTAAACCTTCTAAGTATTTTTCCAAATTTAGTTATTCTAAACCTATCATCACTTTTACTATTACTTTTTTGCAAACTTTTCATAGTCCTAAACTTGTAGATAATAAAGGGCTTATTATTTTTACCTAATCTTTTATCAAGATAAAAAATAGGTAAGCCATCATAAAAAATTACTAACACAGAAATAAGTAATAAAAATAGAAAAATTATAGGTGAGAAGATTAAAATAAAAATATATTTAATCATAATTTAATTCATTGATAATTTTCATATTTACTGAATTAACATCATATTTTTTTTTAACTATTTCTAATGAATTTAAGCCCATGGATATAATTTTTTCTGGATTGTTTATAAAAAATTCAATTTTTTCTACTAAAGATTTGATATCACCTTTTTCACACAAAAATCCATTATATCTATCTTGTACAGTTTCCCTGCATCCAGGGACATCATAAGTTATAATAGGTTTGGAGGAGGCCATAGCTTCTAGAATTGATCTAGGCGTACCTTCTCTGCTTGATGGTAGTATATAAACTGAGGTTTTATTCATAAATTCAATTTGATTTTCAATCCATCCTAAAAATTCTATATTTGATTTACTAATTTCTTTAAAAAAATAATTTTTATCTAATGAAAATGAGGAGTCTTCAAATTTACCAGCTATTATAAATTTTATATTTTTTTTATATTTTTTACTTATGATATTTGCAGCGGCGAAAAAATCCTCAATTCCTTTATTTTTAATTATCCTAGAAGCTAAAGTAAAGGATATTTGTTTTGGAAATATACATTCTTTATATTTAGATAAATTAACTCCAGACCCATTGATTATTTTTACTTTATTTGCAGAATTTATTATTTTGTAATTTTGAAAAAATATTTTATCGTCATTATTTTGAAAAAATACTAAATTTGATCTCTTAATAGAAATTCTATACAATATAGATATTAATCTATTAGTGATTTTTTGTTTAAATAGTTTTTTTCCATCTATAAAGTTATTTCCTATTCCTGTTATTATTGGATAGAAGTTTTTAGAGAATATAAAATTTGCTATTCCCGAGTAAATTACTGCCTTAATAGTATATGAAATAATAACTTTTGGGTTATATTTAAAGTAAAGATAAATCAAAAAAAATATGTACCTAATATCATTAAAAGGAGTTAGTTTAGAATTTATAATATGTTTATTGATATGATCTGAGCCATTTTCTAGTATATTTTTTTGATCATAAATTGTTCCAAAAGAAGATACTGTTAGAATATTTCTTTTACTTTTAATTATTGATTTTATTAAATCACCTCTGAAATTCCATAATGAATGTGCAGAAGTACCAACTATTAAGATATCATAAGAATTTGATTTGGAATTATTATTAAATATACTTAAGCATATCTTTGTATATTCAAAAAAATTTAAAGATACTAATTCTGAAGAAAAAAACTTTTTAGCTCTATTTAAACCATTTTTACCTAATTTATGTCTTAATGATTTACTCTCAATTAATAATTTTAGTTTTAAAAAAAGATCATTTTGATCACCAGCATTAAAAAGAATTCCGTTATAATTATTTTCAATTGAATCAATTAATCCATAAATATTAGATCCAATTACTGGAATTTCACACGCGCCAGCTTCTATAATTGATGTACCAAATCCTTCTCTATAACTTGGTAAACAAAAAATGTCACTTGAGGAATAATAGATTTCAGGATTTGGAGTGTAATCTCTAAAAAAAACATTTTTTAAGTTTTTTTCTTTCAAATTCTTTTTAATATTTTTTAATAAGTTACCTTCATCTGGACCTACTATCAGCAATGCAATATCATTTTTAAATATTTTTTTTAATCTTTCATATACACTTACTAGATCTATTACTCCTTTATCAATATTTATTCTGCCTATAAATAAAATTAATATTGTTTCTTCAGAGATATTTAGTTCATTTCTTAGCATTTTTTTACTTTTATTATTTTTTGAAAATTTAGATAAATTTACACCTGAAATTGAGCCCTTGCCAAGTACTTCTATTTTATACTCATCCAGAATCTTATTATCTATCAGAAATTTTTTTTGGGAATGGCTATCAGTTAGCAAATAATTTGATCGATTAGCAATAAATTTATCAATATTTTTTAGTAAAAATTTAAAATAATAATTTTTCTTATTACTCCATACCTGACCAGTAAAATAATGAATATGATTTAATTTTAAAAAAATTCCACAAATTGATACAAGAAGTCCAGTTTTTGGTCCTATAGTATATATGATAGTTTTTTTATTTTTTTTTAAAAATATAAATAACTTAATAAGTGAGAGCAGATCTATAATTATATTTATATTTCTTTTAAAATTAATATGTTTAAATTTTAAATAATTATTACTTGTATGTTCATTAAAATTTAATTTATATTTATTTAATTCTGAAGTATTGGTGACAATTTCAAAATCTATATTATTTTTACTAAGAATATTAATATGATTTGTTAAAAATGAAGTTACTGTAAAATAAGTTGGTGTAATGAACAATATTTTATTAATCATGTTTTTTACTTAAAAAGTATTTATAAAATGAGTTGTTAAATTCAAATCTATTATTATTTAAAATTTTTTTACAAACATAATAATTATTTGAAAATAATACATTATATATGTTAGAAAATTTTTGAAATCCAAATAATTTAAATAATTGAATTAAGGACAAAGAAAAATATAAAATTGGGTTTGGAATATAAAATTTATGGTAAATAATATTATTTGTATTAAATATTTTTTCTAATAATTCATATAAATTTATATTATCAGTCAAATTAAATGTACTGTTTTTATTTTTTTTATTTTTTGTTAATCTAATTAAGTTTATACAAAGATCATCAATTGTTAATATGCCTAAATAAGTATTTTTAAAATTTAAAATTAATAATTTTTTTTTACTGAAATATTCAACCAGTTTAACTAACCAAAAATTATTGTCATTTAGCATATATAAGGAACCAATTCTTAAAATTGTGTATTTACCAGATTTTGATTTATTAATAATAAATTCTTCAGCTTTTTTTTTAGTTATTTGATATTTAGTTTCTAGAGTATTTTGTGTATTTTCATAGATATTGTGTCTGAAGTAATTAGCGTTCTGTCGCTTTAAAATTGATAAAGTACTTATATGGATTAAATGATAATTAATTTTTTTTTTATTTAATAGATTAATAATTTCCATTACAAAAACAAAATTGTAATCATTCATTAATTTTTTATCCCTGGTTTCGCCGAAAAAATTTATTATTGTTATATTTTGTTTTAATAATTGATTTATTTTTTTTAGTATTATTTGTTGATTTTTTCTAAAATCTGAAATTTTAACTAAAGATATTTGAAAATTATTTTTTTTAAAATAGTCAAAAATGACATTGGATTTTTTGCTATCTTTTGCCAAAAGTAAGATATTCATCTTTGTAAAGATTATACACTAATGGAAAAAATATAATAATAAATAAATAAACTACTTTAGTTTGATGTCTATGCAAGGTACCTAAATTTAAACTCGAATTACTATAAATAATTGCTAGTAATATAAACAATATAAAAATATAAAACGAGTTATTTAAGTAAAATAGCGAATTAAATTTTACTTTTAAAAATAAAAATACGAATAAAATAAACATTAATATGTTTTGTAAAGTATATATAAAATTTACAAAAAAATTACCTGAGTTTAAAAAAGGATTGAATAGAAAATAAAAAAATTTTATAGGTATCAATAGTATTTGAATATATAAATTTTCATAATTAAAATATGATAATGAGAGATTTCCCTTAGATGTTTTAAGATAATTTTGAATTAATATTTTTTGCTTTTCTGGATTTATTATGTCACTTAAATTTCCAAATTTAGGAATTGAAATATCTATAATAAATAAAAATATAACTGAAAAAACAATCAGCATTATTGATAAAATATAAATAATTAAGTTCTTTGATATAATTCTATTAATAGTGAAAAATAAAAAAAATATTATTGTTAATACAAAACAAAAGTAAATAGGACCATGTAAATAATATGAAATTAATAAACATATATAAACATTAATTAATAAAATTATTGTTTTTAAAATATTTTTTTTTCCACTTTCATAATTTATGATATTCCATGCAAAATAAATGATAATGAAATAAATCAAAGACTCTCTCATAGTTAATATAGAGAAAAAATAATTAAAAGGCATGAAGGCGCATAAAATTGTTGTTATTAATGCTAACCTTTTATCTGAATATAGTTGTATAATTATCTTATATATAAAAATTAGAGTAATACATGAAAATATAATATTAATATTGGCCATTAATAGTTCTGATCTTCCAGTTAAAGAATAGATTATCCCCCATACTTGAGAATAAGCCCATGACGGTGCAATCTGCCCAAAATAGGAAAGTGAATTAGGATATCCATCTAAAGATATTATGTAAGCCATTGATTCAAATGTTGTTGCATCCCGCGTCATAGAAGGGAATAGATCTAAATAATTTAATAAAAATGAAAAAAATATTTTTGTTATTAAAATTAGTAATAGTAGATATTTTAAATCATTTTCAATTTTAAAAATTAGGATAATAAATAAAAATATTAATGAATAGGAATAATAATCTAAAGCTACCATGCTAAATTCTTAATTTTTTTTATAATTGTGATTAAAATAAAATATATTTTAGGTATATGATTATAATTATTTATAAAAATAATTTTTGTTTCATCCAAATTGGCCTTTATCATTGTGTTACTTAAACCACTATTATTATAGTTTCCTGATATGTGATTTATATAATCAAATTTAATTTTACCTTTATGACATTTAATAATAAAATCTTTATCTGAACAAATTTTATAGCTTTCATTATATGGTCCTATTTTTTCATGTAAACTTTTATTAATAACTAATGCAACAGAATGGCAAAAATGAATTTTCATAAAGAAAATATTAATTAGTTTATTTATTTTATAGCTTATAATTTTTTTATTTACTTCGTATTTTAAAAAAAAAATATCTGCATTTTTATTTACAACAATATTTTCTATTTTTTTTATTGTATTTTCATACAATACATCATCTGATCCCATAACAATATAATATGGTGTTTGAATATTTTTAATACCTATATTCATTGCATTATAAATACCTTTATCATTTTTATTGTTTATAATTTTAAAGTTTATTTTTGTTTTTTTAATTTCTTTCAAAGTTTTATCTTTAGAACCTCCATCAACGATTAACCATTGGAAGTTTTGAGATGATTGCTTTTCCAATGAAAGTATTAATTTTTTTATATATTTTTCACTATTAAGTGTTGTCGTTAATACTGTTATTTGTTTCATTAATTATATGTTTAATTGTTTTTTCAAGTTTATTACAATCAACTTTAATATTTGAATTATTGAAGTTTTTAAATTCATTTTTTTTACATAAAAGGTAGTTGTAATTAAATTTTAAAATATTTGCTAAGGAAAAATAACAATTATTATATTTATCTCCTTCAAATCTTAATTCTAAAACTGAGGATTTTTTTTTGATCCATAACATATTTGATAAACCAGCTCCGTGAACACCGATGATAAAATTAAAATTTGAACAAATACTAATTTGCTCTGCTAATGAATATTTTTCTGATTCAAATATATAAATTTTGTTTTTTAATAAAATTTGTTCTATTTCTAAAAAATTAATTTCTGATCTTTTTTTTGCTTTTTTTCTACTTATGTATATTCCATTATATTGAGAAAAGTTTTTTTTCTTAGATTGTAGTAAAAGTTTTTCTCTAAAACCTAATATTGTTTTTGGGTCATAATTACCAGAAGGTCTTAATAAATCTATAATTATTAGGCGTCTTAAAAACAATCTACAAAAAAAATTTATTTTTATGAATTTTTTTTTATAAATTTTCAATATATATTTTAAATTTGAATTATAAAATCGAGAAGGAATAATAATAGGATAATTATTAAATAATTTTTCTTTTTCTAATATTTCTAATTTTATTAAAGTATCACATAACCAATGAAAATAAGAATTTGAATTACCATCAAAAATATAAATACCTTTATGAACATTTTTATTCATTGAAAAAAGTTTAAAAAAATAGAAGTAAAAATAAATTTTAATTTTTTTAATTATATTACTTATTTTATCATACTTAATAAAATAAAATTTTGTAATTAATTTAAAATTTTTAAATACATATCCAAAAAATGTTATGCTTGTATTATTTAAAATGTAATAATAAGATTTATCAAAGTTTTTATTAATCTCATTATTAAATAAATATTTATCCTCTTCAATAATGTTTGAAGGAAAATTTCTTTTTATAACATCACTTGGTAATAGTTGTTCTCTTTTCACTAATTGACAATTATTTTTTTAAAATAATTTATTGTTTTATTTAAACCATTATCTAAGTTTATTTCAGGCTGCCAATTAAGAATCTTTTTTGCTTTTTTTATATCAGGTTTTCTTATTTTTGGATCATCTTCCGGTAAATCAAAGAATTTTATTTTACTTTTTGAATTTGTTAATTCAATAACTTTATGTGCTAACGAAAGAATAGTAATTTCACTATCATTTCCCAAATTTATTGGATGATTTATTTTTTTATCAATTTTAGAAAAACTAATTATACCTCTTATTAAATCATCCACATAACATAAACTTCTTGTTTGTTTTCCATCACCATAAATAGATATGCCTTTATTTTTTAGAGCTTGAGTAATAAAGTTGCTGACTACTCTTCCATCATTAATTGACATATTAGGACCATAAGTATTAAAAATTCTAATTACTTTTACATTTAGATTGTATTTTCTAACGTAATCAAAACATATTGTTTCGGCACACCGTTTTCCCTCATCATAACATGATCTTGGACCTATAGGATTTACGTTTCCAAAATAAGTTTCTTTTTGCGGATGTTCTATTGGATCACCATATACTTCACTTGTTGAAGAATGTAAAATTGGTGCGCCATTTTCTTTAGCTAGATCAAGCATATTGAACATACCAAAAACATTTGTTTTAATTGTATCTAGAGGATCTAACTGATAATGAATTGGTGAAGCTGGACATGCAAAATTATAAATAAAGTCTACTTTAATTTTTAATTTATTTACAATATCGTGATCTACATACTCAAAATTTTCGTACTTATCTAATTCTTTTATATTATTTAAACTACCAGTTTTTAAATTATCTAAACGAAATACTTTATTTTTTTTATTTCTAATTAATAATTTACATAAGTGAGATCCTATAAAACCCGCTCCACCAGTTACTAAAATTTTTTTCATATTATTTCTTTACATCAATGTATTCTATAAAAGAAGTTTTAATTTTTTTGGGAAACCAATTTTTATTTGTATGCCCAATCCAATACTTAGGTCCTATTAATTCAATTGAATTTAAATTCGAAAATTTACTTATATAATTAGCTGCCCACCATGAAAAAGAGCTTGCTGATAAAATACCACCATCACAATTTGCCATCATCACAAAATCAAATGCATAGTTATTATTTGAAAATAAACAATATTTATAATTTATATCTTTTTTAATAATATCAATTTCATCTGAACATATAATAAAGCATGAGTTTGGATATTTTTTTTTAATAAAATAAATATTTTCTTTATACCAATTATTATTAATATACGCTGGATTTAATTTGGATGGCCAATGTAGATAATCTCCAAGTCTTATATGAACAAAAAAAATTTTATCATACCTTTTTTTTAAATTATTTATTTTATTTCTTGCTAGAAAGATTAATTCTTTTTTAAAATAGATATATTCAGTAATTTTTGAGTTTTTAATTTCAAATTGAAATGAAGAAGAAGAAGAATAAGTTATAATATTAATTAAACCATTTCGAATAATAATATTAGCATTTTCATCTTCGTAAATTAATTTTATTAGATGTATAAATTTAAAAAAACCTAAAATAGAATTTTCAAAAAATTTCAAAAATTTGTATAATAAATTGTTCTTAATTATTTTTATTTTTTTATTATGTTCGAATATTTTAGAAAACTGCTTAAAGCCTATCAGTATTAAAACTTCTTTTTTTTTTAAATGTTCAAGCATATAATTAACTTGAAACAATTGATTGCCCAATCTTCCACTTTCCAAAATTATAATCATTAAATAAGACTTTTATATAGGTTTAAGGTATTCTTAGATGTTTTTTTCCATTTAAAAAATTCTAATCTTTTAGATCCATTGATAAGCAATTTAGATCTTAAATCATCATTATTGATTAATTCATCAATTTTGTAACTCATATCTTCAAAACTATAAGGATCAAAAAATAATGCGCTGTTATCAAGAATTTCTGGCATTGAAGAATTATTACTTGTTACCACAGGACAGTTGTTAGCTAACGCTTCCAAAGGAGGAAATCCAAATCCTTCATATTTAGAAGGATAAACAAATAAATAAGCATTCTGATATGCATAAGATAATAAATCATCATTGCCTTGAAAATGAAAAATATTACTTTCTTTAATATTTGAATTATTAATTATTTCATTTTCTTTTTTTGAGAAACTGCCTCCCCCAAAAAAAACTAAATTAAACTGTTTATATATATTTTTGTTTATTGAAATAGATTTGATATAATTTTCAAAATTTTTATACCAACCACGCCAACCAACAAACAAAATATATGGTTTAATTTTTTTTAATCTAATATTTGTATCAGTATTTTTTTTTGGAACATAATGGTCGATCCCATGATAAATTACAGTTATTTTATTATCGGGTATGCCGTGTATATTTTGTAAATCTCTTTTTGTATTTTTTGATACACAAATAAAATGATCAGCTCTTTTATATGTTTCGGCATAAATTTTAGGAATTTTAGTTTTATATGGATATTTTTCACTAGGTATAATCTCATGAATTAAATCATGGATAGTTACAATTATTTTTGCTTTTTTTGTTTTAAACAAATCATTTTTGAAAAAAGTTTCATGAATTATATCAGGTTGATATTTATTTAATCTTTTTTTTAACAATTCTTTATTAAAGTATTTTTTAAAAAAATTTATACTTCTAATTTCAGTTTTTTTTCCAAAAAAATAAGTTTGATCAAAATCTTGTAAATATTTATTAGTATTATATGGGCAAATAATTTTAATTATATTTGATTCTTCATTAAAATTTAAAATTAAATTTGTAAAATATCTTGAAATACCTCCAAATTTTTGATTTATAAAAATTTCATTATCAAAAGCAACTTTCATTTTATTTTCTTTTTGGAATTAAACTTAAATAATTTAGTAATTGGTCATTTGTAATATTTTTTTTATTTTTTATGTATGTTAAGTACCAATTAATTGTTAAAAGAATTGATTTTCTTTGACTAAGTATAGGCTTCCATTTCAAAAGTTTATGAATTTTTGTTGAGTTTAAGTTTAAAAACTTTTTTTCATCAAATTTTTTTTTAGATATAATTAAATTTAAAAATGGATAATCTTTTTTTATTATTTCTAAAATTTTTTTGACTGTTATATTGCTATTATTATTATGCGATATATTCCAAGCTCCACAATAATCACTTTTTCTTTGTAGTAATTTTTCTCCAATGAGTAAATATGCATTAATTACATCAAGAACGTGTATCCAAGGTCTGATACTACTCATATTTCTTATTTGAATTTTATCATTTTTAATAATAGAATTAAATATATCAGGGAATAAACGGTCTTTTGACCAATCACCACCACCAATAACATTTCCTGATCTTAAACTTGCTGCATAAATATTTTTGTTTTTGAAAAATGATATCCTATAACTATCAAATATAAGATCTGAACAAGATTTTGAAACGGAATATGGATCATGACCACCTAAACTATCATTTTCTGAATATTTTTTAGATTTTAAATCTAAGTTTTTGTAAACTTTATCTGATGTTACATAAACAAGTGATATATTTTTTTTAAAATTTTTTACAATTTCCAAAATATTTATGCTTGAAATAATATTATTATATAATGTTTTCTTTGGATATAGATATGATACACTTACAATGGGTTGGGCAGCAAGATGAAATATAATATCTGGATTGTGATCTATTATAATTTTTTCTAATTTGTTATAATTTATTAAATCAATATTATGAACTTTAATCTTAAGATTTAAGTCTTTGAAATTTTTATTATTATTAGAGTAATTTTTTGAAATCCCAATTATATTTGCACCAAGACGATTTAACCATAAAGCAAGCCAACTACCTTTAAATCCCTCTATTCCTGTTATTAAAACTTTTTTACCTTTATAAATTTCAAACAAACTTTTTCCTATTTAACGATCTTTGAAAATAAATTATTACCTATAAGTATATGATCTAAAGTTGTAAGCTTGAAAATATCAAATGCTTCCTTTTCATCTAAAACAATTGGATAACCGTGCAAATTTAGACTTGTATTTAAAAGCACAGGTATTCCAGTTGATTCGTAAAATTTAAGTATTAGTTCATGATACCATGGATTTTGTATTTTACTCACTACTTGTATTCTAATTGATTGATCATATGGATGTGTTGCATTTTTGAAGTTATTAAAATATTTTTTGTTTGTATCAAATGCAATCGTCATAAAATTATCATTGATTTTTTTAGGATTTAAAATTACTTTTTTAGATAGCTCGGGTATTGTTGAGCCAGCAAAAGGCATCCAAAAATCTCTATTTTTTATCGCTTCATTGATTGTATTAATAATGCCATCTGTTTTAGGATTGGCAAAAATACTTCTATTTCCTAGAGCTCTTGCACCAAATTCCATTCTTCCTGATGCCCTACCCACTATATCACCTTTTTTTAGTAAATTAACTATCTTATTTATACTGACATCTTTTAACTGAGTATAAGACTTTTTATTAAAATTAAATTTTGGTTTAATAATTTCATAACCTAAATAATAATTATTAATTGGATATGATTTTTTTTTAAATTTTCGAGCAAGTTCATAGCAAACACCTATACAAGTTCCTTGATCATCAGGTGCTCCAGGAACAAATAAATCTTTAATAAATTTTTTTTCTGTCAAAATTTTATTGGCTTTTACATTCATAGATAATCCACCAGAATATACGAAATGTTTAATTTTAGTTTTTTTATAAATATTTGAAAAAAGTTCTATAACAATTTCTTCTACAAAATCTTGTAGACCTTGTGCTATATTGTCAAATCTAAAGTATTGAAAATTTTGCTCTAAATACTTATAGAGATTTTTCGGCCTATTTTTATAAACAACTTTTAAATTTTTAACTTCTATTAATTCATGTAATATAGATTTTACTTTTTTTGAATAACCACTCTTAGCATATGGAGCAAGCCCCATAACTTTAAATTCATGCTGTAAAGGCATCATGTTTAAATATAGCGTAGTCATTCTGTAAATCCTGGCAACATCACATTCGGAAGATTCACTAATTAATTCATAATTATCTTTATCTATTTTCCAAACAGTCATATTTCGACCATCGCCCCAAGCGTCAAGTGTAATACCAATAGCTGTATTTTGGTGTTTCTTTTCCCATGATTGATAAGCATGATTTAAGTGACAAAGGTGATGATCAATAAAAAAAATCTTTTCTGAATTAATTTTAAAATATTTTTTAAATATAAAATAAATGTTATTTTTATGATTATATTTATTATAACTATTGTCTTTTTGATATCTCAATTCATTAAAATATAGAGAATTTATAGAATTATCTTTATTTATTTTGTGATATTTTTTTTTTACATAATCTTTATCATAGGTTTTGTTTGAAAGTTTTGGCTCCCAGTATTTATACATATAATCTTTATGATCTTTTACATTAAATATTAAATCTCGTTTAAATAATACTTCATCCTTAGAGCCTGAAAAATCTGTGCCGCATATTCCAACAGCAGTAATTTGATTATAATCTAAATTATATTTGTTAAATATATATTTTAAACTTTCTAATGGAAACCCAGTTTCATTTTTTATCCTAGTAAATCTTTCCTCATTTATAGCTTCAACTATTTTGCCATCTATCATTAGAGCTACTGAAGCATTATGATCATCATATATACCAATAAATATCATTAGTTTTATTTTAAACTTTGAATAATTTGAATCAACATTTTTCTAATTTATTTTTTTTTAAAAAATAGTTTAATAAATTTATTTTTTTTTATTAATAAAAATAAATTAAAAAGAATTATTTTTAAATTAATCTTATTTTCGAAATTATATAAATCCTCAGCTAATAAATTATCAATCTCAATATTTCTTTTAATTGAAGATGTATAGACAATTTCATCTAAAAAATAGGTTTTTCTCTTTGATAAAATATGATTTAAATTTGAACTAGTTGAAGCACCTTGCTGAAAACCTACGTTACTTACTAAATTTGTTTTAGGATAAATTGAGTATCCATTATTATAAAGTATTGTATAAGCCCATGCCCAATCCCAACTCCCATCAGATCCATTATTTGTATTTTCTAATTTTTTTAAAAAGTATTTTTGTGCTTTTTTGCTATAGAAAAAATTTTTAATTTTTTTATTTTTTTTAAATTCTTTAAAATCTATTAAATTTTTTTGATAATCATTCCAAGCTCTTTTCCATGTAGCCCAACCCCATACATGTGGCCATGAATTATAACCATAAGAACTATCTTTATCTAACATTTTCATATTTGGATAAAAATTTGAAGCACTTATGTGATATATTTTTTTATTATTTTTATATTTATCAAGTAATTTTTCAGCGAATTTAAAAAAACTAAGGTTAACTAAAGTATCATACTCAATTATAATTCCCATATCTTCAAATTTAAAAAACCAATTTATACCCGATAATACTCCGTTTTTTAAACCAAGATTTTTTTTTGAAGAATAGATAATTATATCTGTAAACATATTTTCCGAAAAAAATTTTCTTAATTTATTTTGTTCCTCTTCTTCTATTTTATTTTTTGGACCATCAATATGAATGTATAATTTTATTGGATTAGCTTTTTTAATCAGATTAAATGTATTTAAAGTTATATCAATATTTTTATAACATAAAAAAAGAATAGGTAGATTTAGTTTTTTCATTCATTCAACATTTTGAAACTGATTATCAACATCAAGTAAGTTTTCAATTTCCTTTTTATTCTTATTTTTTATTATGAATTCATATAAGCTATAATCTTTAGATTGAATAAAATCATTCAATAATTTAATTATTTGTTTTTTTCTATTTAAATTAAAATTTTTATTAAAGTATTTTATTGCATCAATATTAAATTGACCAAAATAACCTTTATTATCATCTAAAAAATCATTATATTTTTTAAAGAACCAATTATTTGTATTATAAATATAATGCATATAGTAAAATTCTAATATTTCATCTTTATTTATTTCTAATTTAAGCTTCTTAAGATTATTTAATAAAATTGAGTAATCATCGAAAGAACTTGGATTAAAATTAAAATTATAAGACATGTGGACATTGTTTATACTCGCATTTATTACCTTTTTATTGAGATAAGCATACTCCAAACCGATTGTACCATCTACAGTTAAACAAAAATCAATTCCTTCCTGTATTAATTGATGATGTGAAGAATCACTAGGAAGTAAAGTTATATGTTTATTATTATCTAATAATTTTTTTATAATTTCTTCTGTACTTTTATCTTCATCAATATGGGTTTTTATATACCAATCATAATTGGTATTTTTTGAATATTTAAATAAATAAATTAGCCATTGATAATAATCAGGGAATAACAATAAACCCCTATGATGAATTGCATCATAGAAATTATGAGAGGCAATAAGAATTTTAATATTATCAGTTTTTCTTATCAATCTGTTAACTTTATAACTTCCAAAATTTGTTTTTTTAATAAACATTTCATTAACAATACCCCCTGATAATTTTTTTGCTATTCTTCTTTTTGCAATTTTATATAAATCTTTATTCAATTTTTTAGATAATATCGAAAATAAATCTTTATATCGAAATGTCTGGTGAAATGCATACATCTGACTTTTTGAAAGCTTGAAAATAGTAGTTGACAAAACAACATATGTATCAATATTCATGGATAAAGATATGCGAGATCCAATTGCATTATAGTATACAGACGTGTGAGAAACAAAACACTTAACATTATTACTTTGAATTATAGATTTTATTCTAAAAAAATAATTTAGATAAATAATTATCTTTTTTTTTATATTTTTATCAATATTAAAAATACTTGGAATATTCAATTCTCTTAAGAGGGAGTCGTAGATTAAATCACCAATATAAATATTATCTATTGTTAAATTTAAAATATCATCATTGTTTTGTATTTTATTGGCAATTGTATTTATTTTTTTTGAGTCATTAATATTTTTTTTTAAAAAAAAAAATTTTTTAAATCCAAATGTTTTATAAATTATTAAAAATCTAGATAAAGAAATATATTTTTTAATTATTTCGAACCTACTATTCAAAAATAATGTTTCAAGAAAAAAACCATATGGGGTTAAATTTTTATCTTTGCAAATAGATAAAACTAAAAAATTTTGTGCTAATGATTGAGATATCATTCCATTTACTTCACATAATAGTGTTTGATTAGTTGTTGGAGTATAATAATGTTTAAAAAAATTTTTATTTTTAAAGATAAAAAAAATTAAATTTGGATTAAGAAAAAATTTTAAGATTCTTATTATAGATGTAATTAAATTGAACATTTACTCTCTATAACCACCATCAATGATAAAATTTTGGCCAGTAATATAAAGAGATTTGTTACTACTTAAAAAAATAATCATTGGCACAACATCTTTTGTTGCAGCCATTCTTTTCTGCTGCGTTTTTGAAATATACTTTCTTACAAACGATTTATTTTGTTGATTATATATGCCTCCAGGAGATATGGTATTTATTCTCACTTTTTGTTTAAAACTTTTTGATAACCATTTTGTTAAATGATTTAGTGCAGCTTTGGAAATTGAATATCCTGCTGAATTTCCCATTTTTGAATTTTTATAAATATTCCAGTCAGGGCCATAAATACCGTGAATTGAACTTATATTTATTATAGAAGGATTTTTAGATCTATTAATTAACTGATAAAGCTCTTTACATAAATCATAAATAGATAGAACGTTAACATTCATAATATCATTCCAATTTTTTGAGTCTTGTTTTGGAAATTTGGATATAGAATTGTTTTTTAAAACAGATCCTCTGTATGCGGCACAATGAACAATATTATCAATTTTTTTATATTTTTTTTTTATTAATCCTATTGTCTTAATTTTAATATTTTTTTTTAAAAAATCACATTCATATACTTCAATACTAATTGCATTTTTGCTAGTTATAATATTACTTAGTTTTAATAATTTTTTTTTATCAGTACCTAATAATATTAAATTTGAGTTTAGAGAACCAAACTGCTTGGCGGTTTCTGAACCTAAATTTCCATCAGCTCCTGTAATAAGTGTATACTGGTTTTTAAAATTAATGTCCATTTTTCGAAATTAAATATTCACACAATTCAAAATCTTCAATATTATCAATATCTATAGATCTTTTTTTTGGTATCAAAATTTGACCTACTTTTCCATCAAATAAATGAAAAGAATTTAAAAGATATTTTGGAGAGTATATATATACATTAGTTGTCATATCAAAAAATGTTGGTGCTTCTTGACGGTTATAAAATTTTTTTTTTGAATCAATAGCAATTGAAGCATATTTTTTTATTTCTCTCGTCATATTAAACATTGGATTTCTATGTGAATTAGTAACGCTTATAACTACATCATATTTATTTTGGTAATATTTCTTTATAGCTTTGTTAATATCTATCTGTTTTTTAAGAGGACTGGTACAGGGTAAATTAACTAAAGCACTAATTTTGATATTTTTATTATTAAGATATTTAATAAAATGTCTTAAAACATCCCACTCCTTTGAATTATCTAAAGACAAATTTTTGGGCCTTATAAATGGTATTTTTGCACCATAATTACTTGAGATAGATGCAATTTTTTTTGAATCAGTTGATACATATATATCCTTAATTAATTTATTTTTTTTTGCTAGTTCAATACTCCATGCGATTAATGGCTTCCCATTTAATAGCTTAACATTTTTATTTTTTATACCTTTAGATCCAGATCTTGCACAAATAATTGCAATATTATTTTTCATAATTTTTTTATATTATTTATTAATTTTAACACGTTATAGTTAATATCAAAATCATAAATCCCAACTTTGTTATTTTTATAATTTTTTAAAAAAAAACTTAATTGATTAGTATAAGAAATATCATTATTTTCTATTTGATTATAAAGTATTTTTTTTCTTCCATTGAATTTATAAAATATGACATTTTTTAAAAGATAGTCCCAAGAAAGAATTCCTTTATTAGTATAAACTATTATTCTTCTTTGATTATTTTTACTAAAAAAATCAATTTTTATATTTAATATACATTTTGTAAATGACTTATTATCAACTATAAAATTTAAATCACAAAAATCTTCTACATCACTATCGTAGTTACTGATTTTATCAACAAATCCATTTATAAATTTAAAATTTTTTAAGATCCAATATGCATAATGAAATTCGTGACTTAGTTCGAGTAAAATACCTCCTCCAAGTTTTTTTTGAGATGAAACTACTTTTTTATAGTTTTTCTTTCTCCATGAAGGCATAAAAGTTTCATGAATAATTTCAAATTTATATGGAATACCATATTTTTGCGAAGATAGTAATTGTTTGAATTTAATTAAAGAAGGTAAAAAAATTAAATTGTATCCTACTAAACAAAATAAAGAATTGTTTATAATTTTTCTATTTAATTTTTTTATTCCATAATAATCAATAGACAAAGGCTTCTCAATTATTAAAGATGATTTTAAATCACAAAAAAAATTTGCTTGTTTTAAATGATATGTAGCTGGAGATGATATAATGACAACATCAGGTTTATAATTTTTAATCTCTTTTTTACTTTTTATTATCTTTAAATTTTTTAATTTTTCTAATTCCCATTTATTTCGTTTTGTTTCTAAAATTGCTATTTCTTTACCAACTTTTAGTTTTTTAATATTTGAGAAATGCCTCTTACCTGCATTTCCAAAACCAACTATTAAAAATTTAATCATTTGAAATAATTTTTTAATGTTAAAAATTTTTTTTCATCCCATTGAACAAGGGGTAAATTTTTTTTTAATAATTCTTTCCTAAATGAATTAAATGTAGAGCCAACAAAATTTAAAAGATTTGCAGTAGAAACTGCATCAATTTGGTCATATTTTAACGCTTGATGTAAATGATTTTTATTACCGATCCCGCCCATAACAATAAGAGGCAAATCTAGGTTTTTTTTAATTGATTTTAGTATATCTGTATCTATACCTTTCCCAGTACCATCTCTATAAATTGATTGTATCAAAATTTCTCCCGCTCCACATTCTTTTGCTTTATTCACCCATTGATTTAAATTAAAATTAATTTTAATTTGAGATGAATTTGAATATAAATTAAATATATTTTTATTATTTTTTATACTTTTAAGAATATCAATATTAGCTATCAAACATTGGCTGCCAAATTTTTTTGAAATTTTTATATATTCATTTGGCTTTTTAAATAAAAGAGAATTTATAACTAACTTTTCTGCTCCACTTTTAATATAATCTTCAGCTGTTGCAATATCATTGATTTGTCCTCCAGCAGCGATTGGTACAAAACACTTTTTTGAAATCTCCGATATAATATTCAGAAATTTTGAACTATAGTTTTTATCTGAAGAAATATTCAGAAGAATTATCTCATCTATACCTTGTGAAATATTTGAAAAATTATAGTTTTTAAAAAGCCATTTAATATCACCGACATTTTGATTTCTAAAATTTCTACTTTGAGTAAAATAACCATCTTTGTATAAAAGAGTAAAAATTATTCTTTTCATTTAGAATTAAAAAAATTTTTTAAAAAAATTAATCCTGATGATTGACTTTTTTCAGGATGAAACTGACATCCATAAATATTTTTATATGAAAATGATGAAATAAAATCTTTATTATGTTTAGTTACAGAATACTGTTCAAGAAAATTACTTTCCATTAGAGCATATGAATGTGTAAAATAAAAATAAGATTTTTTATCTATATCATCATATAAATTATTATTATTTTTTACAATTAATTCTTTAAAACCTACATTTGGTACTTTACTTCTGCTTCTTTTTTTAAAAAGGAGTTTCTTACAACTTGCATTTATTAATCCTAGTCCTTTACTTTTACCCTCTTCACTTGATTTCATTAGGAGCTGTAATCCAAGACAAATACCTAGAATCTTTATATTCGACATGGAAAGAGTTTTTATAATTTTATCGGTTCTTTCATTTTTTAATTTTTTCATTGCGTAATCAAATGAACCTACACCAGGAATTATAAGATGTGTAATTTTATCAATATCAAATAGATTTTTCACAACCCTAACATTTTTTTTTAATCCTAAATAGTTTAATGCAGAAACAAGTGAATGGACATTACTACTTTCCAAATCTATAATTACTATCTTCATTATTTAATAATGAATTTAGGAATTAATTTATTCTTTTCATATTTAAATAATTTTTTATTTGTCCATTTTTTTAAAATATTAATGAATTTTTCTTTCGATAGCTTATAGTAATCTAGATAAAGATCAAAATACTCATCAGGAAATCTTCCATCATAAATTTTGACTAAATTTACTGCTTGTTCTCTATCCATAGCTCCTCTCCTAACTTCTATACATGCATCTTGGTTTGCTCTTCCAAATCCAAATTTTAAGTACATTAAATAAGTATGTAGAGCATATAATGCTTGGTCGTTTTGTGAAAAATTTGTAAATGTTCCACTATTTGTTGCATCTTGTTCAACTAAACCGCAGTATTTTTTTGCAAATAAATAGTTTCTATATGGATCCCAATTTTCGAAATAAGACCAATGTGTAAACTTAAGGTTTTTAGATGTTGTGCTAAGTTTAGGAAATTCAAAAAAATACTTTTCATCCTTAGTTAATTTAGTTTTATTTAAAACTTTTTCATAACCTCCTTCTAAATATATTTTTTTCTGATACTGGATGTCGTAAAATGGGTTTTTATTAGTTTCAGTACTTCCCCCATATTCTACCTCTCCATCTTCACCATAAAAAATTAGTTTTATATCAAAATTAATAGCAGTTCTTATTACAGCTGTATGAATTGCAATTAGCCAGCCATAATATGGGAATCCCATAAACTCTAACCCATTTCTATTTAATTTTCTCATCGCTTCATGTGGTGGAGATATTTTAATATGTGCGTATCCAGCATTTATAAAATTATTCAGATTTTTTTCACCTATTTCTAGAGGTAGATGTGGTGACACAGTCACACATAGAGGTTTAACACCAAAGTCATTTTTTAATCTATAAGATACATAAGATCCATCTTTGCCACCACTTACAGGGACAAGACAATCAAACGGATTATTTTTATTTTTTTGAACATCTAAAACTTTTTTTAATTTATTTATTCTTGCATCCCAATTAATTTTCTTTTTTTTTAACGTCCATTGACAAGCATTACACATACCTTTTTTATCAAAAGATATTCTTGGTCTTGTTGACATACTTACACAATTAGAGCACCAAACAATTTTATTTAACATAATTAAGCTCTTCAATATTAACTAGTAATAAATCAACTATATATTTAATTTGATTTTTAGTGAGATTTATAGAAGTTGGTAAAGATATAGTATTTTCAGATAGATAATTAGATATCGGTAAGTTATTAAGAGAATATTTTTTAAAAGGTTTCATTTTATTTAAACTTATAAATCCATTTCTAGCTTCAATACCATTTTTAGTTAATTTTTCTAAGAGAATATCTCTTTTTCTTGAACCAAAATCATTAATTAAAATTGTATATAGCCAGTAAGAATTTTGAGACCATGTATTTTTAGGAAGTAGAGAAATAAATTTAATTTTAGATAAATAATTATCATAAATATTGAATATTAATTTTCTCTTTTTTATAAAGTAGTTTATTTTTTTTAACTGAGCTGTACCTATTGCAGCTTGAATATTAGTCATTCTATAGTTAGATCCTTCAATATTATGATAATATTTCTTTTTAGGATCCATACCGTGTGATCTTATCATTTTTGCTGTATTATAAGTTTTTATATCTTTGAATACAGCCATACCACCCTCACCAGTTGTAATAACTTTATTTGCAAAAAAACTGTAACAAATTACATCTGCTTTCTTATTAACAATTTTATTTTTATACTTTCCTCCTAAACCCTCAGCACAATCTTCAATGATATATAAATTATTATCTTTTGCAATTTTGTGTATTTTATCAACATGATAAGCTTGACCATATATCTGAACTGGAATTACAGCTTTAGTTTTATTATTTATTAATTTTTTTATTTTATCATAGTCAATTGTCCAAGTATCTCTTCTTACATCGCATAAAACTGGAGTCATTCCTGAATTAATTATAGAATTAATTGTTGCAGCAAAAGTAAAATTTGGCAAAATAATTTCACTTTTTTTAGGTAGTTTCAAAGATTTTATAGCAAGCTCTAAAGCAGTTGTTCCGCTTGAAACTGCAAGGGAATATCCAAAATTTAAAAATTTAGAAAAGTTTTTTTCAAATTTGTCAATGTATGATCCTCTTGATGATATCCAGCCAGATTGTAAACAATTGTTAACTAGCGATACTTCTAGTTTAGAAATTTGAGGTGATGCAATTGGAAAAGATATAATATTTTTGTAAGTGCATATATCTATAAGTTGATTTTTTTTATTTACTTTTGGCACAACTCTAAAACCTTTTTCTAAAAGATTAAATAATTTTTTATCAGTATCCTGAGAATTTATTGTTTTTACTCTTTTATTAATTAACTTGGATTTAATTGTTATTTTATTTGAAATATTTTTATGCTTAATAATATATCTTCTTATATCTCCGTCACTAATTGATCCTAACAATATATTTTTTTGTGAAACTACAAAAATAATACCAAAAAGATTTTTATTTATTTTTTTTAGTGCATAATCAATTTTAGTATCAATTTTAACCACGAAATTTTCAATTTTTTTAGGTCGCATTATTTATTTTTATATTTAGTATTTTTAAACAATTTAAAATTATTTTTAAATCTTTTTTATAAACTTCAATGACATAATAATCTAAGTTTTTTATTAAATATTTCCAAAACCATGCACGTGAGGTAAATATATTATTTGAATCAATTAAGCCGTTATTATCACTTAAATGATAACCTTTAATATAATTATTAAGTTTTAAGATATTTTTTTTTCTAAAATTTAAAGTATTTGACGAAACTTTAAAATGTCCGACATCCATTAGTAGCCATAAATCACCCTCAAATTTTTTTAAAACTTTCAGACATTCATCTGGTTCTGTCATCAGAAAAATATCTTTATTATAATAATCATAATTCTTTCTCGAAATAACATTATTTTCTACTAAAAGTTTTACATTTTTTTTTTTTGAATAATTAATTATTGTATCTAAATTCTTAAAAAAATTATTCATTCCTTTTTCTTTGGAGATAAGATTTCTTTTCTTTATTATTTTGCCAAGTTGATTTATTTGTGGATCAATTAAAAAACCTGCATGAAAACTAAATTGATTAATTCCAAACTCACAACATAAGTCGATGCTTTTAATTAATTGTTTAACACTTAAATTTACTATTATAGAATCATCAGAAGCTAGATTTATAACAAAACTTTTCTTAGGAGGTGGGAAGTAATTATGAAATGATAATTTATTATTATAAATATTTTTTTTTAATACGACTTTTAAATTTTTTTGATATTTTCCTCCTGAAAATTCAATACTTCGAAAATTAATTGAATTATATAATTTAAATATTTCGTTTATATCTAAGTTTGAATAAGAACCAGAGGATATATAAATACTCATTTGACAGATTTTATTGGCACACCAACATATTTACCATTATTATTTAAAATATCTTTATTAACTAAAGATCCTGCGCCAATAGTTATTCTATTTTTTATTTTTAAGTTATTTAAAACTGTTGCATTTGATCCAATTAAATTTTCATTAGCAACTTCTGAATTTCCTAAAATAACACTCATAGGCGCAAAATGATTGTCAGACCCTACCTTACAATTATGTTCGATTATAGAATTTGTGTTAAATATATTATTTGTTTTAATAATTACTGAAGGACCTATATAGGATTTTATTAAGAATTGATTTCCATCTCCAATTATAGAATTTTTAGAAATATAAGATCTATCACTTACAAGATTTGGAAATTTATAAAATCTTTTTTTTAAGTATGCATAAATTTCTTTTCTTTTTTCATTATCTCCAATCGCTAAAAAAACATTGCAATTTTTATAATTTTTTAATTCAAAAAATTTTTTTGTAGAAATAATATTAATATTGTATTTAGTTTTACTTCTTAGTTTATCATCTATAATAAAGGATATCTTATATTCTTTTTTATTTTTCTTTTCATTCAAGACTTCAAAAATTGTTTCAAAATGACCTCCTCCTCCTATAATTACTGATTTATTATTTTTCAAAATCATTATTCCTTAACATATGATTTATATCTAGATTTGTTTTTATTTTATTTTTCATAAGTTTTCTTAATTCAAAATAATTTAAACCATTTCCAGGTCTTTTAAATATCACATTATCTAGATTAATTTTTTGCCCTTTAGATATTTTTCTTATCAAAAAAGCTGATTTTCTTGATATTAATCTCATTTCTTTTTCTTCGTTTTGAATTTTTTTAATTTTTGATCCTAAAGAAATTTCTGCATCTCTTATATCTAAGATATATTTTTTAAATTGTTTTGGATCAAATGATGCTTCATGATCAGGGCCTTTTAAATACCTATTTAGAGTAAAATGTTTTTCAATTATTGTAGCGCCTAATGCAACAGACATTATTGCAGCTAAATTATTTGTGCTATGATCTGAAAAACCTACCTCTACATTAAACATTTCTCTTAACGTTTGAATATTATTTAAATTTAGAGAATTTAATGAACATGGATAGTTTGATACACAATGTAGAAGTTTTATATTTTTTTTGTTAGAATATAAGTTAACAGTATTTTTAATTTCATCAATTGTTGACATGCCAGTTGATATTATTACTTTAGCTTTAATTTTATTTAGATAATGATGTAAATTACCATCAACTAAATCTGCAGAAGCTACCTTAAATATTTTACAACCAATTTTTTTTAAAAATTGTGCTGATTCTATGTCATAAGGAGTTGATATAAAATCAATTTTTAATGATTTACAATAATTGAATATTTTTATTTGATCATCAAATGTAAGTTCAAGTTTTTTTAACATTTGAAAATGGGTTTCATCAGGTTTGTATTTTTTTTGATATGAGACTTTAGGTGTTGAAGAATCACTTAATAGTTCAGTTTTAAAACTTTGAAATTTTACCGCATCAACACCAATTGATTTAGAAATATTGACAAGTTTTTTTGCTAGCTCTAATTTACCTTGATGGTTAACACCAATTTCAGAGATCACATAAGTCTTATTTTTCTTTATCATAAATTATAATTTGATTATACTATTACAATATGAAAGAGCACTTTCTTTATGTGATATAAATATAATTGTTTTAACTTTTGACAATTTATTTATAATTTTGACTATATTTTTTTCTGTTCTATCGTCCAAAGAGCTAGTAGATTCATCTAAAATAATAATATCTGGATTATTGTAAAGAATTCTTGCTAATCCAATTCTTTGTAATTGTCCACCTGAAATGAATGAACCTTTTTCACCTACTTGTGTATCTAAACCCTTGGGTAAAGAATTTATAAAATCACTAATTTGGGAGAAATTTATTGATTCTTTAAATCTGTTTAAATCATATTCACTACCAAGAATAATATTATTTTTAATAGTATCATTTACTAAATAAACATTCTGAGACATATAGCCAATATTGAATTTTTTTGAAATATCTTGGTCAACCTTTATATCATCAATATAAATTGCACCTCGATTGGGATGTATTAATCCGCATAAAAGATTAACCATACTGGTTTTGCCTGAGCCGGAAGGCCCAAGGATTCCAACAAATGTATTTTTTTTAATTTCTATATTTAAATCTTTAAATAAATATTCTTCCCGCTTATCATATTTTAAATAAACATTTTTAAAAGAAATTTTATTTTTAAACTTTAATTTATTTAAAAATGATTTTTCATCTACATGATTTACTTTAATTTTTTGTATTGCTTCATCTATTATTTTTATTGATGGATAAAGATAGTTAATCTGTTGAAGACTACTAGAGAATCTTGATGCAAGAGGCATTAATCTAGTAAATGCAGCTGCAAATAAAATTAAAGTTGATAAATAATCTTGGAATAAGTTTAATGAATAAGAAATTAAAATTATTACAAAAACAATAATAATAAATATTAATTCAAATATTAATTTTGGGATAGAATTAAAGAAATTACTTTTAAAGACTATATTATTATATGATGTATTAAATGATGAAAAAATATCTGAAAAAAAACTCTCTCTATTTAAAATTCTTATTTCTCTAACTAATCCAAAAATATTCTGGATCATATCTATTCTTTCATGTTGAATTTTTAGAAGTTCATTTCCAAAATTTGTAAGCTTAGATTTTAAACTAAATTCAAAAAATACTAATACTAATAATAGTATTATTATTACAAATAAAGTTATGGTTGTATTATATAAGAGTAAAATACATATAATTCCCAAAACAAACAAAATATTTGCAAGAATATCATTTATTATTTTTATTGATCCAGTAAACTTATCAACCTCACCAGAAATATTTCTAATTGCATCTGCTGAATTACCTTTAATTAAATCTAAATAATTTTGATTTAGATAATTTGTGAAAAGTTTTTTACAAAAAAATAAATTTATATTTGAAATAAATCTAAAATAGAAAAAATTGAACAAAATTAGAAAAATAAATTTTAATAAAAAAAATATTAGTAGTAAGTACAATATTAGAATTGTTAAATCCATATCAAGGAAATTTGAAATTTTTCCAAAAAATACATAAAATAAATTTTCTTGATTTTCAAAAGAAGAAGTAATTGAAACTACAAATGGAATTATTAAACCAATTCCAATAATTTCAAATAAATTGGAAATATTTAAAAAAAAGAAAAATTGTATTATTTTTTTTTTTTGAGAGTTTTCTAGATTTTTAAAAATTATATTAATAGATTTAAAAATTATCATTCTAACCTAAATCATAATCAATCATTTCTTTTATTAAATCATCTATATTTTTTTTTGGTTTCCAGCCAATTTCATCAAAAGCTTTTTTACTATCGCCAAGAAGAAAATCAACTTCTGAGGGTCTAAAGTATTTTTTATCTATCGAAATCAAAACTTGATTTTTATTTATTTTTGACTCAAATTTATTAGGAACTTTGGAAGCATAACATTTTTCATTAATTCCTTTACCCTTCCATTGTATTTTGAAGTTTAAATACTTAAAACATTTATTAATGAATTCTTTTACACTAATACTTTTCCCTGTTGATATAACATAATCATTAGGTTTTTTTTGTTGCAATATTAACCATTGAGCTTGAACATAATCAGATGCGTGCCCCCAATCTCTTTTAGCATATATGTTCCCAAGTTTTAATGTTTTAATTTTACCTTTACATATATCAGAAATTCCTTTTGTAATTTTTTTTGTAACAAAATTTGATCCTCTTTGATGTGACTCATGATTAAAAAGTATTCCATTACAAGCGTATATATTATAAGCTTCACGATAATTTTTGGTAATCCAATAAGCGTATAGTTTAGCTACTGCATATGGACTTCTAGGATAGAATTTACTTTTCTCATTTAATTTTTTATTATTGGTTTTACCAAAAAGTTCTGATGATGAAGCTTGATAAAATTTTGTTTTTTTTACTAACGAGGAATTTCTTATAGCTTCTAAAATTCTAAGTGAACCAAGAGCATTAACATCTGATGTATATTCAGGATTTTCAAAACTTACACCAACATGGCTCTGAGCTGCTAGATTATAAACTTCATCAGGTTTAATTTTATTTATTATTGCATAAATAGAACTAGAATCTGTTAGATCACCATAATTTAGAATTATTTTATCTGACTTCTTCAAATTTGAAAAAACTTCATCTAATCTAATGTGATTATAAATTATAGAATTTCTTCTAACTAACCCATAAACCTTATAATTTTTAGATATTAAAAATTTACTTAAGAAACTTCCATCTTGTCCTGTAATTCCAGTAATTAAAGCTTTTTTCATATATTATTATTTTTCAAAAAATTTTTATAACTTAGTTGTATGCCTCTTTCTAGAGAAATGTTTTCTTTCCAACCTAATTGGCGTATAATTTTATCATTTACTTTTTTAGACCTTACTCCATTAGGCTTAGTTTTATCAAATTTGATTTTTACTTCATGTTTTAGTACTTTCATTATCTTTAATGTTAATTCTTTAATGGTAATTTCTTTTGATGATCCAATATTTATAGTTTTTTGATTATTTTTTATACCTGATTTAATGATTATTTCACATGCACTAGCTAAATCATCAACATACAAAAATTCTCTTTTGGACCTACCATCTCCCCATAATGTTACTGAATTAGTTTTTTGTATTTTTGAAATATGAATTTTATTAATTAAAGCTGGTAGTACATGAGAAGTTAAAAGATTATAATTGTCATTAGGTCCATATAAATTACATGGGATTAATGAGATATAGTTAGTGTTAAATTCCCTATTTAAATATTCACAAAGTTTTATAATAGAAACTTTTGCTAATGCATAAGCATCGTTTGTTTCTTCAAACTTACCAGATAATATACTATCTTCTTTTATTGGAAGTCTAGTATTTTTGGGATAAATACAACTTGATCCAAAATAAATTAAATCCTTAATGTTATTTTTAAATGCATAATTAATTACATTTGTTCCCATTTGTAAGTTTTCATATAAGAAATCATACTTTTTTATATTGTTAATCATTATTCCTCCAACTTTTCCAGCTGGCATAATAACTAAATCTGGTTTAATTTTTTTAAAATATTTATCAACTTGAGAAGCATTTAATAAATTAAGTTCTTTTTTTTGAGGATGAAAAACATGTCTATATTTTTTCTTTTTTAACAATCTACATATTGAACTGCCAACCATGCCTGTTGAACCAAATACAACGATTTTTTTATTTTTATTTTTTTTCATTTATTTTAAATTTTGAATACAAAAAAAATGCAAGTGGATAATATATAAGAATAGAATACCAATTATTGAAGATATTGCCATGGGGATAAAAAGGAAATATATTTATTAATATTGAAAATAACGAAAACAAATATAGATAGTCAATATCTTGGTATTGTTGCTTAAGAATGATACTAAATAAATTCTTTAATATGTAGATTAGAAAAATTAAGAGCATAGAAGCACCAATAATTCCAGTCTCTGATAACAATTGAAAATAAATGTGATGTGGATGCCTCAAACATTTCAAAGTATTATTTAATTCATTACAATAATATTTATACAGATTTGGTCCAATACCAAATATATTATCTAGAAAAATTCTAATTGAGGTGTAAAAATAATTAAAATATGTATTTGTAATTGAGTGTAAATCAGATGTTACAAAGATTTGATTATAAGTTTTAATAAATATTCTTTGAAAAAATGCATCATTATAAATATACGATAAAGATATAATAATAACTGCTAAAATAATTAAATAAGTAACGTTTAAATTTAATTTTTTATGAATCAAAAGAATAATTACAAATTGAAATAAAAAGATTAGAAAAGCTGTTCGTTCACCACTCAAAATTATACAGATTAAAGCTGAAAGTAAAAAAAAATTTATAATTAATGATTTATTAATATTTTTTATAAATTTTAAATTTGTATAAAATGTTATACCAATTGCTATTGGTAGAATTCTAGATAGATAGCCACCAAGTTTTTTTTCTTCTGCAAAAAAACTGCTAACTCTATTATTAGTATATTCAAAACCTAAAATATTCTGCTTAAAGAAAAACTGAATTAGAGAATCTAAAAGAAGAGAACTAAATATAATAATAAATAGAATAAAAATAAAATTTATAATTTTTTGAAAATAAAACGTTAAAAAATAAAATATTACTAAAGAATAAATTGTAAATCTAAAATAAAACAAAGAGCTGTGTAAGGAATTTAATTTATCAATAGACAGCAAAGATAAAATTAAAATGTAGAAATAGAATAATAAAAAATAAATTATAATATTATTTATTTTAGATATCTTGTAAATTTTGTTGAAGTTAAAAATAAAAAACACTACACTTAAAGCAACCACAAAATCAGGAAAAAAAGGCCCGGATATGAGTAGAAGAGGTAAAGAGGCAAAAATATAAATATAAATATTATTTATTTTTTCCATACTTACGGAATGTGTATTTATAAATTATATTTAATGCTGTTAACAATAAGAAATAGAAAATAAAATAAGAAAATACATTTTTAATTAAATAAAAATTAGTATGATTTGTAATTTCATAATTAATTATATTAGAAAAATTTATTTTATCAATTACAGTAGATGAATTATTAAAAGCTTCAATAATGCTTAAAACTGTCAAATAATAATCCATTTTTATATATATATATTCAGCCAAATCTTGTAATGACTGTCCTTGAAAAAAATCGTTAATAAAATCTTCGTTACTGATTACAGTTGCGTATATCGGGTTTGAAGAATATTTTGATATAAATAGATCTAATAAATTAAGATTTTTAAACTTAGTCAATATTTCATTTTCTGATAAATATAATGTATCTAAATACTTTTCTTTTGATAATAGAGTATCTTTGTTAACCATAAATACAGGTTCGTTCTGAAAAAAATCAACATAAGCAACATCATCTTGAGACATTTTTTTAATATTTAAATGTTTATAAATTAATATATTGCGACAAATGTTCTCTGCATCTGCACATTTAACATTTGATATCTCATTAAAATTTTTATAATTTTTTCTGGTAAATTGATTTATTAATATTACTAATTCTTTCTTTGTATTTTCAAAATAATTTAAAATATAATTTTTATATTCATTATCGTATTTTATAAATTGTTCTTCAAAATAATCTCCAAATATTTTAATCCCAGATTGTTTTATTTGATCAATATCATTTTCTCCATGATTAGAAGAATTATAAAAAACAAAGTTTGTAGCTTCAGATTTATAATCTAAATTCACATTTTGGAAATGTAAATAATTAATTTTTTTCTCCAATAAATTTTTGATTGAGGTTCTTTTAAAAGCTGCTGTTATAACTTCACTATATTTTTCATATTCTAAAATTTCTAAATCTGAATTATAATTATCTAAATTTGACTTGTATTTAGATATAATATTATTTACAAATTTTTTATTTATATCAAACTGTAAAGATTCATTTTTAAAATTAATATTATTTATTGATAATTTTAAATTTTTTTTATCAAAATCAAATATGTAATATTGTATAATAGAAAATATAACACTAATGAAAAAAACTACTATTAAATTTGTTAACCCTATAATTTTAGATATTTTATGAAGTCTGCTCATATTATTTTTTTATTAATGTACTGAAGTAACCTTTCATACTTAATATCATTTATTTTTAATTTAGGAACATAATTATCATTATTACTCTCTTCTAAATATTGATTATAATTTTTCTCAATATAAGGATTTAAGACTACATTAGAATTTAGATTGTAAATTTTTGGGTAAGGTAAAAATCTTCCAAAATGAATACCTGCATATAAAACATATGTTTCTATATTTAATATACTAGCAATATGAAAACATGATGTGTCATTAGAAATTACCAATTTAGATTGTGAAATAAAATCTACTAAATTTACTAATTTCATTTCATCTTTAGCAAAAATTTTGTATTTATTTTTTGTCATATATTTAATTTTTTCAATTATTTGATTTCGTTCCATATAGCTAACTAAATAAACATCATATTTTAAATGTTTATCCAAATACTCTGCTACTCTAATATAATTATCTATATCCCACTTTTTATAATTATGTGATCCGCCAAAGTATAAAATGGCAATATTATTTTTTTTACTTTTATAATTTTGTATAAAAGGTTTTTTAATTTTAATTTCTTCTTTTAAAATTTTTTTTATAAAATTTTTATTTGCCTCAAATTCAAATAGATAATCCTTAGAAACTGTATAAAATTCATCAATATAACAATCAAGTTTTTTTTTATCAATTAAAGAAATATTACTTAAATTAGAATTAAACGAAGTTATCTTCAATGAATTTATATTTTTAATTATTTCTCCCAAATAAAAACTATCAAATGATCGATGTGGTATTAAAGCATAGTTAAATTTTTTAAATCTGAGTCTTAATAAAAATTTATACCTATAGTATAAATTATAAATAAATTTTTTTTTATCTATTACTATTAAATCATCATAGAAATTTCTATCGTATTTTTTAACAAAACTTTCCAAGTTTTTTTCTATCATTAAAATTTTTTTCTGATTATTATATCTCTGAGATTTATAGATATATTCTAGGAAGTTTCTAAAAAGAAGATAATCTCCTATTCCATCAATTTTAATTACAACTATAGCATTAGTGAAAGAAATTTTAGATTTATTACTTCTATTAATTAAAATAAGAAAATTTATTAATTGATATAATATTTTCTTAATAAAATTATTTATTTTTATTCGATATTTTTTCACTATCATCTAATGTTAATGATTTAAAACCTCTTTTAAAAAAATAAAAAAATAAATTATAAAATCTTCCACAAAGTAAAAATAGAGCAATCTTATTTATTCTTATCTTGCTAAAGATATGAATAGAACCTACAGAATAGTAATTATAATTAATGCTATTAGCTAAAATTTTTAAAGTTTTATTTTGAAAAAAAGATAAATGTTGACCAGTATTAAATGAATAATACCACCAATCCTTTTTAGGAATATTCTTTTTGTATATTCCAGTAGAAATATAAAATACTTTAGGGCTATAATTATTAATTAATTCGTTTATAAATTTTTTTGGATTATGGATATGCTCAATTACTTCAAGTAAAGTTACAAAATCATATTTTTTATTTTTTTCAACTTCAAATGTTTTAGCATGAATATTTTCTTGAAATTCATCAGTCCATTTGAAATTTATACCTATATCTCTCATAAGTCTTACAAATAACCCATTCCCACCACCGTAATCTAAATAGCTGATAAAATGTTTGTTATAAAAATATATAAAGTTTGAAACTTTTGAAGAAATAATAAGGTTTCTAGCAACTAATCCAGTATCTGATAAATTTATGGGATTGATGTAAGCTTCTTTCAACCAATATGGATTTTCAGTATTTATAAAACCACATTTTTTACATGAAAAATATGCTATTTTATATTTATACATAATCACTTCTTCAAAAGTTTTATCCATTTTATAATTACAAATCTTACAGCTATTCATTTATTTTAAGTTTGATCATTAATTTATTGAAAAAAGTAGGGTTAATAATTTTTTTAACAAATTGTTTATCCATATCATTATTAATTGTTTGTTCAACTGGATGATGTAGAGGAAATTCTATTTCTTCATTAAAACTATCTTCAATAAATTTGATTTTTTTAGTAGTATGCGTTGCTTCATTATTAAACCCTACATTTGTAACTAAATTAACATTAGGTCTAATTGCAAAACCACTATTTATTTGAACATTAGTATCCCATATATAATCCCACGTATCTAATTCTTTATTCTTAATTTTTTCTAAAACTTTTTTTCTAATTAATATTTCTTTCTTTGATAATCCAAAGTTTATTTCCATAAGTAAATTCTCAATATTACTTTTAAAAATTATATCTTCATTATATTTTGACCAAGCTCTTTTCCAAGTAGCCCAACCCCAAACATGTGAAAATCTTGTAAAATTGTAACTATATTGATTTGATTTTATAAAAGAATATTTAAATCCTCCTATATGCATAATTTTACTGGTATTTTCATACTTTTTTAAAAGTTTTTCACAAAAAATAAAAAAGCTTTTTGAAGGAATTAAATCATCTTCAAGAATAATCCCATAATCAACGTTTTCAAAAAACCAATTAATTGCACAAACTACCCCATCTTTACAACCAAGATTTTTGTCCGAATATTTTTTTTTTATTGAAAATTTAGATAATACAGTTTCAATTTTTTCTCTTACATTAGCAACTTTTAGTTTGTCTAATTTATTTTCTTTTGGACCATCAGAAAAAATATAGATATTTTTAGCATTTAAAAATTCTAAATATTTTTTAATATTATTAAAATTAGAAACTCTGTTGTATGTAATTATAAGTATAGGTGTATCAAAATACAATATATTATCCCTTTTCTAAAATTTTTGTTAATTTTAAACTCCAATTAGGATTAAAATCTAAAAATTTATCATCAATTATCAAATCATAAGATGGTTTACCCATTATTAGTTCATTGAAATTTAGTTTCCATTTCTTTAATTGATTAATAGTAAGATTATAACCTTTTTTATGTGCAAGTTGAGCATCACCATTTGATCTTCCCATAAATCTAGATGTATAGACTTTGATATAAAATTTTTTTTTGTAAAGAGTATTTATGGTAGATATATTTTTTTTAATTGGAATTGAATTTTTGTAATCATTACCTACTGTTTTGCAAATTACACCATCTAAATCAAAACATAAAATTTTTTTATTATGTTTTACAATGGTTTTTTTTACATTTTGATTTATTATTTTTGATGAAGAAAATATATTTTGCTTAGGTCCAAAAATTATCTTGCTAGAATAATTTTTTAAAAAATCAATTTCAGGTATTATTTTATTCTTATACTCATATCCTTTAAAATAATAATGTGGTTTAATTTTTTCAAAAATTTCTAAAGGAATATAAGGGGTGTTAATTATTTTTCCATGAAGAAATCCTTGGGAAAACTTGGAAGATTTTTCCATGACTTTACCTCTATAAATTATTACATAATCTACGTAAGATATGTTGGATATAATTTCAGCTCTTAATTTTTCTTTTAAAAACGGTCTATTTAAACCCTTATTTGGAAAATGTTTATCACTATTAATGCCTACAATTAAATTATTACAAAACTTTTTAGCAAATTTAAAATGTAATATATGACCACTATGAATTAAATCAAAACCACCCCAGCAAAGACCAGTTTTTCCTTTAATTTTTTTTTTTAATAATTCTTCAATTGTAATAATTTTATTCATAAAAATATTTTGGAATATTATTAGGTCTATTTTTTGTTTTTGTTATAAAAAATTTTGAGATTTTATTAATCATTTTGAAGTCTTTTTGATTTGACACTAAAAATTTATTTTTATTAGCAAGAATAGTTTTTAGTTTGTTTAATTCTTTTTTAAAACTTTTATCAATCCTGTATACTTTTTGATTTTTCAAAATTGGCTTTCCTGATGGTATTTTTCGTTTAAATATCTTTGTTGAACCTTGCCCCCATTTTGATAAACCTTCCCAAGTAATTTTGCCTTTTTGACCTACAATCTCAAAATTAAATTCATTTGAATGATTGACCAAACTATGTTCCAAGATTATATCAATTTTCTTACACTTACATAGTATTATACCCCACTCATCAAAATTTTTTTCATATTTGTTAATATAAATTAGACTAATTTTAAAGTTTTCAAATAAGTCATTTAAAATTGAAATTAAATGAATTCCAACATCCATGAAAGAACCTATAAAATTTTTATTTACTAAATTTGTTCCATATTTATATGACATTTTTATATTATAAATTTCACCAATATAATTTAATTTTTCTTTAACAAATTTATAATTTTGATCTTCTAAAAAATTATATCCTATCTTAACTAATAATTTATTTTTTGAAGCTATTGATAAGATATTTTTATATTCTTTAAAATTAAAAAAAGGAGGTTTTTCTATAAAAATATTTATTTTATTATTTAATAATTTTTGACAAATTTTATATGAGAATTTTGGATTTACACATACTATAGCGATATTAACATCTATTTTAGATTTAAAAAAATTTTCCAAACTATTAAATATTTTAAAGTTTTTAGACTCTTTTAAATTTTTTATATTTAAATTATTAATCTCGACTATAGCTTTGACATCAAATATTTTATTTTCTTCAATTATTTTGTGCCTTTTTTTACCAATATTTCCATATCCAACTATTACTGATTTCATTATTTAAAAAAATTTTTATTTGTTGAGTCAATTCTTCTTAAGAAAAAAGTTTCAGTTTTATTTATTTTGTATTGATTCTTTTTTATATCTGACCAATTATCATGAATGGCGCTTATTACTCTTCCATTAAATATCATTCTATTTCTCTCATTAATAAGATAATTTATTAAATTTATAGGTTTATTAATATCAGAACCTCCATTTTTTTTTCTTTTTTTCACTTCATTCCAAAGATTACTTCTTAATTTTAATTTTCCTTGATTTGCAAAATCCCAAAAGATTTTTGTATTCATACCTCCTGGAGAAATAGCACAAATACATAAATTATATTTTTTGAATTCCAGAGATAAGTTTTCAGTTAATCTAATTATTGCTGCTTTTGATGCAGAATATGAATCTAAGTATGGTTGTGCAGATGTACCTCCTCCTCCAGAAAAATTTATAAATAAAGAATTTTTATTTTTTATAAGTAGCGGAATAAAATATTTAGATAGATAATAAAATCCATATAAATTAGTTTTTATGCATTTATCCCATTTTTTACTATCAATTTCTGTTATTGATCCAGCTTCTCCAATTTGAGCTGCACAGTTAATTATCACATTTAAAGAGATTTTTTTTAAATTTAAAAAATCAACCAGTTTTTTAATATTGTTTTCTTTAGAAACATCTAATTTAAATTTTATTATTTCATTTTTTGTTTTAGTTTTAGTCTTATTAAATATTTTAATATTTTTGAGATTTCTTGCACATAATATTAAATTTTTTTTTTGTTTGTTTAAATTATTGGCTAACTCATATCCTAAGCCTTGAGATGCTCCAATGATTAAAATATATTTTTCTTTTTTCATAAATTATAATATTTGATTTTTAATGATTGGAAATAATCTTTATGTTTTGAATAAAACATATATGGATCAAAAAAAACTTTTTTTGCCAATATGTCAAAATAAGATTTATCTAACATTTTGAATTGATCCCAGTCTGACAATATTAATAGACAATCAGTTTTCTTAAGAATTTCTCTTTTATCTTCTGAATAAACAATGTTGTACTTTTTATTAAACGTATTTTCAAACCTACATGATTCATCAAAGCAGAAATAGGAGTACTTATTTTTCAATAACTCTATTAACCTTCTAGAATAAGATCTAAATGTAGAATTAGTATTTTTTTTGTAAGATAACCCCCAAATACCTATATTCTTAATATTATTAGATTTAATAATCTTTGAGGCAAAAAAAATACGTGATTCATTATAATTTATAGTTGCCTTAATAATTCTATTTTGAAATTTGTTTTTATTACTTTCAAACATTTTTAAACCTCTCTCTATATGACCTCCACCAAAACCTAATCCAGGTCTCCAATAACCATACTTTGAGAATCTTTTATCTAATTTCATGTATTCAATAATTTTTTCAATTTCATAATCATCATTTAAATCTATGTAATCCGAAATAATATTTACAAATGTTACATCCATTGCAAGCTTAAGTTGAATAGCTTCTTTAGTTAATTCAACGCTTTCATAAGTTGAAAAAATATATCTTTTTTTAATAATTTTAAAAAAATCATCTAATATTTTTTTACTATTAATATTTATTTTTTTCTTTGCACCTCCAACAAAAAAAATTTTTTTCTCATTCAAAACTTTTAATGCTTCACCTATAGTTAATATATCTGGACTATAAAAAAAATTTACTTTCTTGTTATTAATTAATTTTTTTGAGTAAAATCTTGAAAACCCAGGATTGATTTGACTAAATAATATAATATTAACAACGTGATTAAAATTAATTTTATTCAAAATATTAATTAAATTTATGATTTGCTTATCATTTTTTGATCCATCAGATTTAATTAAAACATCTTCACAAATTAAAATAGTATTCGATTTTTTTATCTTGGTAATATCACTTGTAAAAAATAAATTTTTATTTGATAATTGTTTTTTTAAATTTGGCTCAAATTCTACTTCGTCAGTTATGTTGTCTTTTTTTAATTTTTTAATTCTATTTATTTTATTGTCAAAACAAATGACTTTTAGATTTAATTTTGCAAAGAAAGCAGCAAACACAAGGCCCTGATGACTTAATCCTAGAATAGATATATTAATCATTTTTAATATTTAAATTATTTAAAACGTTATCTACAAAATTAATTAAATTTTTTTTTGACACAGGTTTAGTTCCCATAATTGTAGTTGAATGAGCAGCTGCACAGGAGCTTATAAATAAAGATAGAACTAAATTATTTGATTTTTTTAAAGTTAGTAGAAAAAAAGACAATAAAGTATCGCCAGAACCAATTGGATCGATTGAATTTACTGGAATTGCTGGAAAATTTATTTTATCTTCTTCCGTAAACAATATTAAACCCTTATCTGCTAAACTTATAATCAAAAATTTTTTAAGTTTGAGTTTTTTGAACATTGATCTACCTAAATATTCAACAGTATTTTTTTGATTTTTCATAAACATTCTTAGTTCTCTCTCATTTGCTGAAACAATATCTACGCCATAATAATTTTGTAAATTTCCTTCAGAACTGTTTATTTGACTATCAACAAATAGTAATTTTTTATTTTTTTTTGTTATATTAATTATTTTTTTAATTAACTGAGAGGACATCATTCCATGCCTTGAATCACTAATTATAATTTTTTCATAATTTTTTATTTGTTCTTCAAAATATATAATTATTTTCTTTTCTGTCTTATTCATAAGATGATGATTTTCCAATATATCTACTTGTAAAAGTTTATAACCATCTACCCAAAATCTTTCTTTTGAAGTTGTGGGACGATTTATTTCAGAAAATATTTTAATTTTAAATTTTCTATCAATTATTTTTTTAATTTCTTTTAAATTACCAAACTTTGATAAAATGGTAATTAATTGTGTTTTGGCTCCAACAGTTGAAGTTAAATTAGCAAAAAGTCCAGATCCACCAAGAAAAAAATCACTGCTAATCTTTTTAACGGAAAGTGTTGGTGTTTTTGATGTTTTTCCTAATGCTGTGCATTTAGTATAAATATCTAGTATAAAATCACCAACAATTAATACATTGTTTTTATCTAAAGATTGAATTTCATTAAGTATTTCTTTTTTACTGATTTTTGACTTATTTAGTAATTTTTCAATAGTCTTTAATTGATCAGTCATATAATAATATTATAATTTATATTTATAGATAATAAATGAAAAAGTTAGAAAATTATTTTTATGAAAGTTCAAAAGTAATTCAAAGCTTAAATAGCGAAATAAAAAAATTGAACACAATCTCTGAATTAATGCTTAAAACTATTCAAAGAAACAATAAAATACTTATTGCTGGAAATGGTGGTTCATTTGCTGATAGTGAACATTTTGTTGGGGAATTAACTTGTACTTTTAATAATAAAAAAAGGAAAGGTTTACCTGCAATATCATTAGGAAGTAATCCTACAGCATTAACTGCTTGGTCAAATGATTTTAGTTTTTATTCATATTATGAAAGACAAGTTGAGGCTTTAGCAAATAAGGGTGACTTACTATTTTTAATTTCAACAGGTGGAAATATAAATAAAACGACCTCGAGTTTAAACTTATATTTATCTTTAAAAAAAGCAAAAAAAATTGGTTGTAAAGTAGTTAGTTTAATTGGTAAGTCTGGTGGTAATCTAAAAAAATATTCTGATCACTTTATTTTAGTAAAATCAGATCAGACATCAATTATTCAAGAAGCTCATATTTGTTTAATTCACTATCTATGTTATTTAATAGACAAAAATGTTAAAAATTAGAAATAGAAAAATTAAAATTTTTGGAGATGGCATTAAAATTGAAAATTTGAAAAAGATAAATAATAAACTCATTGATGGAATAACTTACAATCCTACTTTATTTAGAAAATTAAGAATAAATAATTATTTAAATGGTTGTAAGAAAATTATTAAATTTTTTCCAAATAAACCAATTTCTTTAGAAGTTATAAGTGATAATTCAAATTCTATGATTGAACAAGCTTTAAAAATACAAAGCTTAGCAGATAATGTTTATGTAAAAATTCCCATTACCTTTACTAATGGAAAATCAGTGAAAGCAGTTTTAAGATATTTAGTAAATGAAGGTGTGAATATTAATTTAACTGCTGTATTTACAATTACACAAATTAAAAACATAATTAATATTATCGAAGATACCGATACAATAATTTCTGTCTTTGCTGGTAGACTCTTTGACATTGGAATAAATGCAGAAGAGGAGATGAAAAAAATTAACTCATTTATTCATAAAAATTCGAATTGCAAATCTTTGTGGGCAAGCCCAAGAAGTTCTTATGATGTGTATAGAGCTATAAATTCTAATACAGACATAATTACAATTTCTGAAGATTTAATTAATAAATTTAAATTATTTGATAAAAAGCCTGAAAAATACTCCCTAGAAACGGTTAATATGTTTTATAATGATGCAAAAAAAAGTATGTTCAAGATTTAGATTTTTTTCTTTTAATTAAAATTAAATTTCTAACATAAATTAAAATTCCAAATGTTTGACCAGTTATTATTACTGGGTCCTGTCTAAAAATTGCATATATAAGAAGCCCCATACCTCCTAGTATACTAAGATACCAGAAAATAATTGGTATATAACTCTCCCCTTTTTTTTCAGAATATATCCATTGAAAAATAAATCTAGAAGCAAAAAGACCTTGGCCTACAAAACCAATTGCTAAAAAAAAAATTTCAACATTTGTTAAATTTTGTAAATATTCAATCATTTAATTTTTTTAATAATATAAATTACTCTTATTAAATCAATTATTCCATATATTAATCTATCAAATGTACCATATTTTGACTTACCTGCTTTTCTATATCTATGATCAACCTCGACAAATGATATTTTTGTTCCGTATCCAATAAATAAAGCAGGCATAAATCTGTGCAAACCTTTAAACTTTGGAAATTTTAGAAATATTTTTTTATCAAATATTTTTAAGGAACATCCTGTATCGATGCAATTATCATTAAGAATAAACATTCGTATTTTATTTGCAATTTTAGAAGAAAATTTTTTTAAAAAACTATCTTTTCTTTTAACTCTTATTCCAGCAACTAGTGAATAATCTGATTTAACATATTTTTCTAATAAATTTTTTATGTCAGAAGGATTATTCTGCCCATCACCGTCAATTGTTACAATCGTATTAGAAACAGATCTTTTGACTGCTTCACATATTGAAAAGCTTTGACCTAAGTTAGTTGAATTAGATATGACTTTAACTCTATTATTATCTTCTTTTAACTGATTAATTATTTTGAGTGTGTTGTCTGTACTTGCATCATTTACAAGTATAATTTCATAATTGTAATTTGTATTATTTAGAGATCCAAAAATTTCACTTAGAAGGATTTTTATATTTTCTTCTTCATTGTAAAGAGGGATAACAATAGAAAAATCCATAGTAATAAGATTTAAGTATTAAATTTAATTCCTGGCAACGACCTACTCTTCCATGCCTTAAGGCATAGTACCATCGGCGCTAACAGCTTTCACTATCGAGTTCGGAATGGGATCGGGTGTTTATCTGTTGCTATTATCACCAGGAAACCTTTAGTAAAAAACTTTTCTCTGTACGATATTGTAATCAAGCCAATTGAGTTATTAGTATTGGTAAGCTTCATACATTGCTGTACTTCCACACCCAACCTATCAACGTGGTGGTCTTCCACGACTCTAATGGGGAAATCTAGTATTCA
>MDTB01124517.1_pt1 | contig 49069 bp, 47 predicted proteins | sample 811161 | NCBI WGS metagenome assembly MDTB01 (sample SAMN05326650, study PRJNA326480) | marine metagenome | isolation source: seawater | place: Mediterranean Sea | collected 2009
CGAGAGTTTCTTCGGCGGAGAAAGGCCATCTATTCTCACAATTCGGTGCGTGTGTTGCGTGATCGATACTTCAGACGGTGTTGCGTGCATGCCCTCCCAGTCTCCATAAAATTGGTCACGCAATTCTTTCACCCCCTCAAAATCCCACCAGCTTTTGATGCGTACAATTTTTCCCATGCTATCCGCTATATGCCTCAATATCTCAAGGTTGCCGCCGTGGCCGTTCAAAATGTAAATCCGTTCAAAGCGATGGTGTTCAAGACTTTTCAAAATATTGCTTACCATGCAATTATAAACTGTAGGATTGAGCGATATTGTTCCGGGAAAACCCATGTTAAACTGCGCGGGCGCGTAGCTTATTTCTGGCGCGACTATAGCATCACATATACGCGCTGCCGCCCAAGCGATTTCACGTGCACAGATCGCATCGGTCCCTATCAATCCCAAGGGCCCATGTTGCTCAACAGAACCAGTTGGCAATATGATACCACAAGATCTTTTAAGATAAGCTTGAACTTCGTACCACGTCATCTCTTCGAGTTTCATGGAGTCTTTTATGGCCCTCAAACCAAAGGAAAGGAAGAAAGATTATGAATTGGAATGATTTTTTAAAAGAAACAATTGAAAATACTGGAAAATATCAAAGGGCAGCCCCGCAGATTTTTGAAGGTTTCGGCGCAATGGGCAAAGCAGCAAAAAAGAATGGTGCACTTAGCGAGAAAAGCAAGGAGTTTATTGCATTAGGTATAGCCATTGCAACCCATTGCGATTATTGCATCGCGTATCACGTTAAATCCTTAGTTCGACTTCAAACAACGCGTGATGAATTTTGCGAGGCGCTCGAAATGATCAGTTATATGGGTGGCGGCCCGTCCATTTCATATAGTGCCAAAGCACTAGAAGCATTTGATCAGTTCTCTGCTTGATTGCGTTTTTGAGGGATTTTGTTCTTAGGTCATCTCAAGGGGAGCCTCAAAATAGTTGCCAGCTCGAGTGTGAATCTTTTTATTGTTGTCAAATAGCAAGTAGACGAAATATGCACGGCGGAAAGATAAGCTCCATGGATAATTTTGAAAGAATTTCAAAAGAGGCGGTAAAGAATCTTCTTTTTCATTGTGCAGAGGGCAAGGCTGGTCAGTCCCTTCTGATTGTGCATGAGTCAAATGATCAGCCGTTTTATGACCCGCTACTGCCGCCACTGGTATCAAAGCATGCGAGAGAGCTAGGTTTTCATGTTACCTTTGAAGAAATCGCATTCGATCCGGACGTGAAAGACCCAGATCCCCAACTCGTTCAAGCCATGCGGTTGGCGGATCATACGCTTTTCCTTGCGCGATTAGGAGACCAGATTAGGTTTCGTCCAGGTTCTGAAAGTTTTAGTAAGATTATCAGCTATGCCATCGACAGTGATATGCTGGCATCGGATTTTGGGATTGCCGATTACAGGGGATTTGAGGCTTTAAAGGCTGCAATTAATAAAGTTATGGCAAATGCTTCTTCCATCCACGTTAGTTGTCCGGCAGGTACAGACTTCTCAGGTCATATAAAAAATTCTGAACAAGTGTTGGTTGAAGTTGAAATAAAGCGTTTCCCGATGTCGATATTTACTCCTGTGCCTACCTTACATTTTAGTGGGAGAATTGCTCAGAACGGGTTTTTAGTTGGAACTGGATCGCAGTATTATACCCCCTATGCCTGTGCTTTGAAAGAAACGCTTTTTGTTGACTTCGAAGGAAATAGTATAACAGAGTTTCGCGGTTGCGAGGAAGACATTAGCACCGCCGAAAATCATTATAAATTTGTTGCAAAAAAATATGGAATTGATCCCTATTTTGTTCACTCTTGGCACGCTGGTATACATCCTGCGTGTCAATTTACTGCTCCTGCCTCCGAAAGTTTTGAACGCTGGAGCGGTAGTGCCTTTGGCAATCCCAGGCTTCTGCATTTTCATACGTGTGGGGAATATCCTCCTGGAGAGATATCGTTGAACATCGTTGATCCGACCATTGTTGTTGATGGTGAAGCATTATGGGAATCGGGACAGCTGCACCCTAATCGCTTACCTGGTGGATCAAGTATTCTTTGCAAATATCCTACATTAGCGCGTATTTTTGAAAGCCCGTCCAGTGACATAGGCCTAGCTCAGAATGGACGCTTGTCCTATACTTGAAAGCTATATTAAATTCGTTACAGGCGTGAGGTTATCTGATATCCAGCATGGAAAAATAGCTTCGCATAGGTTATTGGCGCGTTGTTTAACCAGGTAAGCCGCTCAACTGTAAAAAGTGCTGTACCAGATGATACGCCCAACAGTCTCGAAATTTTTTCGTCTGCATTTATAGTTGAGAAGGTAACTTCTGCGTCTGAAAAGGGGACTTCTTTGATAAGCCATTCATTTGGTCCAATTTTTGTAAAACTTTGCATTTTCGCTTTTGGAACAGTTTTTAGATTGATCCACCGATCTTCATATTGAAACGCTCGACTGCCGGCGTAATGCATGCAGCTAAGACGAATCATCTGTGTTTCTTCATTCAATCCCATGCGCGCCAAAATCCAATCTGGAGCGGTAAGTAGTTCGTGATTGATTAAGGCATAACGGTAAACTGAACCTATTGCTTCAATTTCTTCTTTAATTCGGGGAATTGCAAACTTTGCCTGACGACTGGGAGCAGATTTGATCCTGGTGCCCGCCTTCCGTTTACGGTCAATCATGCCATCTTCCGCAAGTTCTCGCATCGCACGATTTACCGTTGCACGCGCACAGCCGAATTCTACGGCTAATTCAACTTCGCCTGGCATAAGAGATCCAGGAGCCCAAAATTTATTGTGGATACGTCTCAGAATAGTTTTTTTTATATCCTGGTAAGAGACTTTCTGGCTTTCAATCAATTCAGTCGGCTCCTCAAATCACTTACTGTTTTTCTATATAGATTTTTGATGTATTCTTCGGCAATATGACGGCCATCGCGCACCTGATGACGGCCGGAAGACCATAGGTCAGTGATCACATTATCCTTTGCCGCAAAAGTAAAACCGTCCAATAATTGGTTATTTGATAGTGCACAAAGTGATGGGTCAGAAGAGTCAATCGCCACCAAATCTGCAAGCCTTCCCACTGAAATCGTTCCACATGGCCGACCTAAAGCCTTCGCACCACCTGATGCCGCGCCCAAATAGAGAGACTCACCAATTGATCCTATTCCATTCACCATCATATTCCGCTCTTTGTGCAAAAGCCGTTGTGAGTATTCCAGCGTGCGCAGCTCCTCTGCCAGGGAAATGTTAACATTGGAATCTGAACCAACTCCGAAACTCCCATCCGCTTCGAGAAATTTTGTACCGTTAAAAATTCCATCGCCTAGATTGGCTTCTGTAATCGGGCAAAGGCCTGCCACCGCGCCACTATTGGCGAGCGCTTGAGTTTCCCAATTTGTCATATGGGTCGCATGTATCAGGCACCATCTTGAGTTAATATCTGCATTTTTAAGTAACCATTCAACGGGTTTCGCACCATAGGCTACTTGAATATCTTTTACTTCCTTTTCCTGTTCAGAAACGTGGAGATGAAAGGGTATTTTTTTAAACATGCTCGCAAGATGATTTATATCGTTTGGCGAAACAGCCCTTAATGAGTGTGCCGCAACCCCGAGACGTGCATCGTGATACAAGTTCTTTAAGCCATTTTCTATTTCTGAGAAGAGTTCTTCAAATTGGTTCAGGGTATTTCCGAATCGCAGCCGCCCTCCGACCAGGGTATCGCGCCGTTCGCTGCCATAAGTGTATAATACTGGCAGATGTGTAAGCCCAATGCCGGTTATGTAAGCGGCCTCCATGATTTTGTGAGATAACTCGCCTAGGTTCGCATAATGCTTCCCGCTTTGCGCATGATGAATGTAGTGAAATTCCCCGACTGAAGCATAGCCAGCCTTTTGCATTTCCAGAAAGGACATAGCCGCAATTGCCATAATGTCTTCCGGCTTGAGATGTTCTAGAAAACTGAACATTAGGTCGCGCCATGTCCAAAAACTTTCGCGATCTTTTGCTCGATATTCTGTCATCCCTGCCATTGCCCTTTGAAAACTATGGCTATGTAGGTTGGGAATTGCGGGCAAAAGAGTATCAACCCGAATATCGTTTGGTAAAGCTTGGGTTTCCAAATCTATTTCACTGATTTGGCCGTCAGTAACGCAGACCCTCACGTTAGTCGCCCAGTTGTTGCATAAGCGCGCGTTCTTAGCAAAAATATACACTACAATCTCATATTATGTATAGACATAAACGATATAAAATCATACATTATCGAATGCAAGTTGTTGTTCGTGCGCCGGAAGCAAATTATGACACAGCATGTTTTTTGGAATTGCCAAATTGCAACCATGGAAGATGGGAAAAATGCCTACGGCCTTTTGGAGTGCGGGGCGCTGGTCGAAGAAAAGGGTTGCATTCAGTGGGTTGGGCCAAAAGCAGATTTACCCCATATATATTCATCGGAAGATCTAATTGATTTGGGTGGGCGGCTTCTGACGCCTGCGCTTATTGACTGTCATACGCATCTTGTTCATGGGGGGAATCGAGCTCAGGAATTTGAAATGCGTCTGACAGGTTCCAGCTATGAAGAAGTGGCACGCGCAGGTGGTGGAATCATTTCTACTGTTTCAGCCACCCGAGGCGCGAGTGAGGATTTTCTATATCTAGATGCACTAACGCGTGTTGAAGCACTTATGGCCGAAGGCGTTTCAACTATAGAAATTAAGTCTGGATATGGCTTGGACAAGAAAACGGAACTAAAGATGCTGCGCGTTGCGCGCAAGATTGGAGAGGTGTGTGACATAGATGTAATTACATCCTTTCTTGGTGCTCATGCCATACCACCGGAATTCAAAAACCGGGCGTCTTCCTACATTTCAGAGGTATGCCTTCCAACATTTCGTGAAGCCGTTGACGAAGGACTGGTCGATACTGTTGACGCCTTCTGCGAAGGAATTGCATTTCAACCCGCCGAACTTGTTCCACTATTCGAGTTAGCGAGAGAACTTGGAATTCCCATAAAACTTCACGCTGAACAGCTCTCTAATATAGGTGGGGCAAAGCTTGCTGCTGATTATGGTGCTTTGTCAGCGGATCATCTTGAATATTTGGATAAAGCTGGAGTTGTTGCTATGTCGGCAGCTGGCACAATAGCAGTTATTTTGCCAGGCGCTTTTTACACCCTCCGCGAAGTACAGAAGCCGCCTATCGAAATGTTTCGAAAGTATAAGGTTCCAATGGCGATCGCAACGGATTCCAACCCAGGGTCGTCACCAATGACGTCACTCCTCTTGGCAATGAACATGGGCTGTACACTTTTCAGTATGACGCCAGAAGAGGTACTTTTAGGTGCGACAAGAAATGCGGCATATGCGCTTGGTCTGAAGGACAAAGGGACCTTGCAAATAGGAATGCAGTCGGATCTTTCAATTTGGAATGTACGGCATCCCGCGGAACTCTCATATCGTATCGGATTTAACCCATTGCATAGACGCATCAAGGGAGGGAAGATTTGAGTATGTTTACCCTTGCCCCGAAGACTGTTTCCCTGGATGATCTTTATCGAATTTACCGACAAAGTGCATCAATAAAACTAGATCCTGATTGCAGGACAAAGGTTGAAAATTCGGCAATGCAGATAGAAGCTGCTGCAAAAGGTGACATCGCAGTATATGGTGTGAATACTGGCTTTGGTAAACTCGCTAACCTGAAGATTGCGTCTGATGAAACGTCTTTACTGCAGCGCAACCTTATACTCTCGCACTGTTGTGGTGTTGGGCCCTCGATCTCAGCCCGAATGTCGAGACTGATTCTTGTGCTAAAACTTCTCTCGCTTGGTAGAGGAGCTTCGGGAGTGCGCTGGGAAGTAATTGAGTTAATGGAAAACCTCCTGCGCAGTGGAGTAACGCCTGTTATTCCATCACAAGGTTCTGTTGGAGCATCAGGTGATCTCGCTCCGCTTGCACATATGACTGCCGTATTCATTGGAGAAGGTGAAGCTGAATACGAAGGCAATGTGATGCCAGGTGGTTTGGCTCTATCCAAGGCGGGATTAATCCCCCTCACCTTAGGCCCTAAGGAAGGTCTCGCGCTGATCAATGGCACGCAATTTTCTACCGCTTTTGCTTTGGCGGGTCTTTTTGAAGCTTGGAAAGTCACAAAATCCGCGCTGATCGTCTCAGCTATTTCAACGGACGCGGTCATGGGGTCTACTGCGCCTTTGCAGCCAGAAATTCACTCACTGAGAGGCCATAGAGGTCAGATTGAGGTGGCTTCCGCCATGAGGGAAATCTTGGCTGGATCAGAAATCAGGGAAAGTCACCGTCAGGAGGACATGAGAGTTCAGGATCCTTATTGTATCAGGTGCCAGCCTCAGGTGACAGGTGCTGCCATGGATGTGATGCGACAAGCTGCACAAACTCTTCGGATAGAGGCAAATGCCGCCACAGATAATCCACTGGTTTTAACTGGTATAAGTAAAATAGTCTCCGGTGGTAATTTTCACGCTGAGCCCGTTGGTTTTGCTGCGGATATGATCGCGCTGGCCGTATCCGAAGTTGGTTCTATATCGCAACGCCGAGTGGCACTAATGGTTGATCCAGCTTTGTCATTTGACCTTCCCCCGTTTCTAACCAAAAAACCAGGGTTAAACTCAGGATATATGGTCGCTGAAGTGACTACCGCTGCACTGATGAGCGAAAATAAACATCTGGCCAATCCCTGTGTTACGGATAGCACGCCCACATCTGCCAATCAGGAAGATCACGTCTCTATGGCTGCGCATGGAGCCTTTCGGCTTTCAAAAATGGTTGAAAACCTCAAGAAGATTGTTGGCATTGAACTATTGTGTGCGGCGCAAGGTGTAGAATTTCGCTTGCCGTTAAAGACGAGTGGGCCTTTGAGAGGTTGTATTGGACGTTTGCGCGAAACTGTGCCATCTCTTGATTCAGACAGGTATTTGGCGGATGAAATTGAAACTGCATCACGTCTTGTTGGCTCAGAAGAATTTTCAGTGCTAGTTTCATGTTCAATCCCGGAATTAGACGCATGAAAACATCAGATAACCATGGCGTAAATACTGGAATAAAATCTCTACAGCTGAGTTTCCAAATATTAGCAACTGTTCTAAGAAAGACATACGCATGATTAACCGCAAAAACATCCGTGACGTCTATCCAGCAACGGGAAGTAAAATTACAGCAAAAAGCTGGATGACGGAGGCTCCAATGCGGATGTTAATGAACAATCTGCACCCGGGCGTTGCTGAAAATCCCCATGAGCTGGTGGTTTACGGAGGTATTGGCCGGGCAGCGCGGAGCTGGCAGGACTTTGATAAGATCATCGAAAACCTGAAGGTTTTGGAAGAAAATCAGACATTGCTCGTCCAGTCTGGGAGGCCAGTTGGAATATTCGAAACACATAAAGATTCGCCAAGAGTATTAATTGCCAACTCAAATTTGGTGCCTCATTGGGCTACATGGGATCATTTCAACGAGCTGGATAAAAAAGGCCTTGCCATGTACGGTCAGATGACAGCTGGGTCATGGATTTATATTGGCACCCAGGGGATTGTTCAGGGAACTTATGAAACCTTTGTGGAAGCTGGCAAACAACATTACGATGGCAATTTGAATGGTCGCTGGATTCTGACTGGTGGACTTGGTGGTATGGGAGGGGCGCAACCTTTAGCGGCTGTCATGGCTGGCGCCTGTTGCCTCGCGGTAGAATGCAATTCCGAAAGCATAGATTTTAGGCTTAGAACCAAGTACCTCGATGAACGCGTGGATAATCTTGATGATGCGTTGGCTCGGATTGAACAGTGGACTAAATCAGGAAAGGCCAAATCCGTCGGTGTTTTAGGGAACGCCGCGGATGTCTTTCCGGAATTAGTAAGGAGAGGATTAAGGCCCGATATTGTGACTGACCAAACCAGTGCGCACGACCCTCTTAATGGATATTTACCACTTGGCTGGAGCTTAGCTGAATGCATAGAACGGCGTGAACGAGATCCGAAAGCTGTTGAAAAGGCAGCGCGCGCTTCTATGAAAATTCATGTGGCTGCGATGGTGGATTTCTGGAACATGGGCGTGCCAACATTAGATTATGGCAATAACATCCGCCAGGTAGCACTCGATGAAGGTTTAGAAAATGCTTTCGCATTTCCTGGGTTTGTTCCTGCGTATATACGCCCTTTATTTTGTAGGGGTGTGGGTCCATTCCGCTGGGCGGCACTTTCGGGTGATCCAGAGGATATCTACAAAACGGATCAGAAAGTAAAAGAACTTCTTCCTAATGATAAGCATCTTCATAATTGGCTTGATATGGCTCGCGAACGGATTTCTTTTCAGGGTCTTCCTGCTCGCATCTGTTGGGTCGGTCTAGGTGTAAGGGATAAGCTTGGACTTGCCTTCAATGAGATGGTGCGTTCTGGTGAACTTTCATCGCCAGTAGTGATTGGACGTGATCATTTAGATAGCGGTTCGGTTGCTTCACCAAATCGAGAAACAGAGTCCATGAAGGATGGTTCTGACGCTGTATCGGACTGGCCTTTGCTAAATGCGCTGCTCAATACTGCTTCGGGTGCAACATGGGTGTCTTTGCACCATGGTGGTGGGGTCGGTATGGGCTTTAGCCAGCACGCGGGTATGGTCATTTGTGCTGATGGCACAGCCGATGCTGCGCGGCGCATAGCTCGTGTTTTGTGGAATGACCCAGCTTCGGGTGTGATGCGTCATGCGGATGCAGGATATGAAGAGGCAAGAGCTTGTGCTCGCGAGAACGGACTTAATCTGCCCGGGGTCATTTAGCTTTAGATGAACTGTCAGCTTTGCGGTAAGAAAAAGCCTTATTGAATCGCCAAAGAAGGTATTCGCCGCATGTCGTGGCTTCTTCTTTTGGGAAATAATTTGCGCCAAATACTTCCCGAGCATCTATTTTGGTTTCTGGGTTTGGGTCGAACGCTAATACGATTGACAACCTTTCTTTACCAGAACTATTTACCACACGGTGAGGTGTAGATTTATAAGCTCCATCAGTCCATCTTGATAAAAGGTCCGCCACATTCACAATTAAGGTTCCGGCAATTGGGGGGGCTTGTAGCCAATCACCGTTTATATCTTGTACCTGAAGACCGCCGACATTGTCTTGACACAAAACAGTCAACACCCCGAAATCAGTATGAGGCCCAACTCCAAACTGACTCTCACCCATATCTTTTGGCTGTGCCGGGTAATACACATAAGATGCTCTACTCAAAGGTCTGGAGGCCGTTCGCAAGAAAAAAGTTTCGTCCAAATTTAGTCCCAGTGCGAAGGCCCGCATTAAATTGTGGGCAACTTCATGAGCACTTTGAAAATATTGCATACATAGATTTTGCATTTCAGGAAGGTTTTCAGGCCATTTGTTAGCGCCTCTTAAGGGATGGTTGTCAATAGTTTTATGATCTGACTCTTGTTGTCCCCAAATAAAACTCTCTTTAAGGTCAGGCCGAAAGCCATCCTTCATTTTAGCGCCTCCTTGTCCTAGCCAACCTCGATGGTTATCTGAAATACGTATCTTACTTTTGTAGGTTTCAGATTTGGTGAAAAAATCTAAGGCAGATTTTCTGGATGACTCTATGAGGCTTTCCGGTATACCGTGACCCTTTATGTAGATAAATCCTAGTCCTTGACTCGCGGCGTGAAGTTTAGAAGCAACGCCATTAGGATCAGACCCATCTCGCAGTGGAGTTATGTCGATTACTGGAATCTTACTTTGGTCTAATTTTTCAGCTTTAGCGTAAGCCATCTGCGATATCCCCTAAAAAGCATTTACTGACGATAATTGTGGCAAAGGAAAACTCTTGATGCAATCTCATAAAAATTAATTTCAAATTTTCTCTGATAATAAGCTATTTTGCTTGTTTCGGATAAAGGGCTTGCATGGGAAATAAAAGCCAATAATCTTAAAACAAACATGGCTTGAAATTAAACAAATTAATATCAAAGGAGTGCATTTAGTAAAGATCCACCTATGATAGCCTAGTGAAAATAAAAGAATAGATTGCAAATGATTTAGCAAGGGGTCAGACATGTCTGCATGGATAAAAATGATTTCAGATGAAGATGCGGACGACTTTCTCAAAAAAGCGTTGGATTTTGCACGGACACCTCATGGTACAGTTGATAATGTAATGCGTGTGCATTCTCTTCGGCCTAGCACAATGAATGGACATGTTAGTCTTTATCGCGCCTGTCTCCACGATGATCAAAATACCATTCCCATGTGGTTTCAGGAAGTGATTAGTTCCTACGTTTCAACTCTGAATAACTGTTCTTATTCATATTCAAATCACTGGGCGAATGCCTGCCATCTTATAGCTGATCACAAAAAGGCGGAACAGATTGAATCTGCATTTAAAGACCATGCTCCGGAGCAAGTTTTTGAAGGAGCACAGCTAGCCATACTTAGATATGCAGAAAAGCTGACTGTTTCTCCTGGGGAAATATGCGAAGCAGATATTGATGAGTTAAAAGCGGTGGGTGTAAACGATGGTGAGATTTTAGAGGCCAACCAGATAATTGGATATTTCAACTATGTTAATCGGCTTTTGAACGGTCTCGGAGTAACCACTGACGGAGATATTGTAGGTTATTATAAACCTGATTGAGTTCTTGCTATAAATTCCTTAATCTTTAGGTGCAGGAGCGCTGGATTTTCCTCATGGGCCAAGTGGCCTAAATCGCGTAGAAGCAGGGCTTCGGAATGGACCAGTTTTTTGGAAATTTCTTGTGAAACTTTAGGGGAGACAGTTCGGTCTCGTTCCGCAGCAATGAGAAGGGTGGAAGTGTTGACTTCGTCAAGACGCAGTAAAAGCCTATCAAGGTTCCATTGCGCCATCATCAACAGGGTTCCTTCTACGTGATTACGGTCTTGAAATAAGGCTCTATAGCGGGACAATTGGACATCACTTAGCTTTGAGCCAGTTTCTCTCATGAGCTTTTCGACTCTTAAAGGGTTGCGCCCTAATCCTGCTAGATAACTGGGAATAAACGGATTGAGTGCAATTATTTTAGCTATCATGGGAAAAGCCCAGCTTGCTATTCCGCCAAATTTACTCAAGGCAGCATTGATTCCTATTACGCCCTTGAAATGCAATGTTTTAGACATCTCCATCGCAATAGCAGCGCCTGCTGAGTGCCCAATGATATAATCTGGGGCGATCTTGTGAGCCTTGCAAAGTGTTATGATATCGGACGTCATATTAGTTAGGCTATTGCGTTGCTTTGTGCCAATGCGCGTAAAACCATGCCCTGGTAGATCAATGGCTGTGACAGAAAAGTCATCGCAAAAAAGCTTAAACAATCCGTCCCAGCTATGTGACGAGGCTCCAGTGCCGTGTAGTAGGAGGAGGGAAGGACCTTGGCCAGCTTGCTGTACGTGCCAGAGGTGCGAGGCAGCCTCAACGAAAATAGAAAAATTACTATTGGGCCAATGTGCCCTATGCCGCTCCCACTCCATTACAACTCAAGCTCAGCTCCTATTGTTTTTGAGATCACTTGGGCATCTGCCCTTGGAAGAGCGAAATAAGCTGCCTGCATATCTCTTGCAATATGCGCAAGTACTTTATTTGGCCATTTCCCTACGTCCAATACGACAGATTTGAAGCCAGAAACAGCGATCCAGCGACCTATTTGATGACACTGTTCTATGGCCTGAGTGCGATCTGGCTTCCCATCAAGTGTAATATTGGCTCGTCCATCTGTCAGAATTACGATTAGAGGTGTCTTCCCCTGCGAGGCCGTTAGCAACGCCATCTCACCCGCCGCTTTTATTCCAGTTGCCATTGGCGTACCACCGCCGCCAGGTAGTTCTGCAAGGCGGCGCTTCGTTTGAACAAGGGATCTTGTTGGTGGAAGCAAAATTTCCGCATTGGTATTTCGAAAGCCTATAAGTGACACATAATCGCGGCGTGAGTAAGCTTGAGCGAGAAGAAGTTCTACGGCGCCTTTGGATTCAGACAACCTGGACAGAGCCGCAGAGCCTGAAGCGTCAACGGCGAAAATAACAACTCGCTCAGACCGTGTTTCATACCGTTTTACGTGAATATCATCGGGATAGATAAGAACGTGCCGAATTGCTTTTGTTTTTATTTTACGAATTGTTTGCAACGGTGCCGCGGTCCTCAAAGTTGCAACTATATCTATTCGATTTTGACCATCTAGTTTTCCCTGGCGTGATGGTCGCGGCCGACCCCGAGTTTTACTTTTTGCTTGCGTGCCAAAGCCAACTCCATTGCTTTTCAAATGGGTCTTTTGCGTTTTGAGTTTTTCAAGGAAATCAGATGGTAAAAGTGCCCTTACTGCTTCAATCAGGAGCTCATTAGGAAGTTCAATTTCTCCGCTTTTTTTCTCGTTTTCATTATCATTTTTTTGCTGCATTTCAGTTGACTGGGTAGGTTCAGAGGCTTCTGGTGGTTCTGGAAGGCGGGTGGCCCGGCTGGGATAAACAAGTTCAGCAGCAATTTCCAAGTCTTCGTCGTTGACCATCTTACGACCGTTCGCTTTTGCATTGGCTTTTGCTGTGCAAAGGGCGAGAAGCGGTCCGCGCGCAGTGGAAATACCAAATTGCTCCGCCAGCAATACTAATTTTCGCATATCGTTAACCACGGACTTCGCTTCCCCGATTTCTTGAAGTGCATCAAAGCTATCAAAGTCTGTATCTGCATGCCGCACTTCGGAGAGGTCAAAATAAAAGGCGAGCCGTTCTCTCAGACTGTCCGGGGGTCTTTCATCATCAATCCCCTCATCAAGTAAAATCAGTGGGCTGATCAGGTTTTGATCAAGCGCTTGACACAGGCGCGCGGCAGTTTGAAGTGAGGATCTCTCAGCCATGCTAAGTTCAAACCATCCAGATTTCTGCAGCAGTCCATCTGTAGTGACGAGACGACTTTTATTTAATGTAGCTATCACATCCACTCCACCAAATAGCTGCTCGTCAGTCATGTTTGGATGGAGTTTTGTAGTCGAAACAGCAATAGTGTGAATATGTGAGAGGAGTTTATCCCTGACGGGCCCCGCACGTAATCGGAAGGTCACCCCTTTCAGCCCATTAGGATCAATAGCCAAAAGGTGCAGTGCTGCGATTACCTGAAGCCATATTTCTTGGCCTCTATTCATCCAAGAATATCGGCCGTAGCACGATTAACTCTTGTTCCTGAACCGGCTTCATCAAGAGGATCGCGGCGTAAACGGTGAGACAGCGCAAGCGGCGCAATCGCCTTTAAATGCGCGCGCTCCAAGGAAGTTATTCCTTCGTAAGCGGCTAATGCGCGGCCCGCGCGCAACAATGTGAGTTCACCTCGCAAACCATCGGCTCCAAGCGTCAAGCATAAATCTGCGCAGTCCCTGAGAATTTTCTTAGCTGTTTTAATAGATTTCAAGTTATTACGTGCCTTAAGAATACCTTCCCTGATCTTTTTATCTTCAGGCTTCCATTTATTGATAAAACGTTTCCTATTGCGTTCAAAAGAATCACGTCTTTCGATAACGGAAATTCGGTCCTCAATATTAGTTGGTGAAGTAACTTCTACTGAAAGCCCGAACCTGTCTAGTAATTGTGGGCGGAGTTCTCCTTCCTCGGGGTTGCCGGATCCAATGAGCACAAATTTTGCAGCGTGCCGTATAGACAGACCCTCGCGTTCAACAAGGTTCTCCCCCGATTGTGCAACATCAAGCAACAAGTCAACGATATGATCCTCAAGGAGATTAACCTCATCAATATAAAGGTATCCGCGATTGGCTTTCGCCAAAAGACCGGGTTGGAAGGCCTTTTCTCCTTTTGTTAAGGCACGTTCTATATCTAGGGCTCCGGTAACGCGATCCTCTGAAACACCCAAAGGTAGATCCACAACAGGCGTTTCACGCATGCGCTTTTCTTTGACTCTATTTGCAGACCAATTTGGTACATCTTTTGCGAATTCAGAGTTAACTGGGCAATCCCTAATAACGGAAATTTCTGGTAATAAAGCCGCTAAAGCCCGCACTGCGGTGGATTTTCCTGTCCCTCGATCTCCAAAGACTAATACGCCGCCGATCGTTGGATCAATGGCTGTTAAGATCATGGCGAGCTTCATCTGCTCTTGACCGACAATTGCAGAGAAAGGAAAGTTTACACTCATAGCAGCTCACTATTATTTAGCGGATCATTTCCATTCCAACTGCCTGTAGTCCGAATCACATTAAAGCGCGCGTAAAGCTCTTCCTGAAACCATAGCCCTTCTCGAACAGCTTGAATAGCTCGTGCATGTGGGCCTTCATGACGGGCGAAGGCTGCCATACTTTGAGTATCTGGCCATATGGAGAAAGTAATCTGTTGAAAAAATGGCACTTCTCCTATTCCAATCTTGAACATCACGTCCTTGTTGCTACCGATCACATTGCTGATAGCAGGAACCCGCCCCCAGAATTTCATTAAGATGGAGGGTTTGATGGTAGCCCGTGTTAATGCTGCAATCGGGCCGCCATTGAAGGCATGCTCGGCATGAAACGGGGACATACCTGACCATTCCCCTCTAACGGAGGTAGTACCAAGGAAAATGGTCCAATTTTCATTTGAAACTCGCCGATAACTTGAAAAAATAGCGGCCTCTAGCATCATACGTTCAGCAGCTTCCTGATTTGGCCAGACACATAGTATTGCATACACTGCTGTATTGGGTTGAGGCGTAAAGCCTTCCTCAGTACCTGAACCACATAGCTTCCAAAAAGAAACTTCAGACATACGCGCAAACGCTATGCGGGCAAATCCCATCATAGTAAAAGCCCAGAGCCGTGAAAAAAGCGTATCAAAGCGATAAAAGCTTATCGTAACAACTTGAATAACAGTCCCCTTCGATACATACGTTTGCGTGTCATTGCCCATAAAATCATATCAAGAAAGAGTTGTAAATCAAACTGGACAGTTATACTGTACATAAATAATGACACGCCTTGACCCAAACATCGCTTTAATGGCGAAATCCCAAAACGCTGCGCATGCGGTTGTTGTTGGTGCAGGTATTGGAGGATTGGCTGCCGCGATGCGGCTTGGAGCCAAGGGTTACCGGGTGACCGTCATTGATCGTCTTGATCGTCTTGGAGGGCGGGGCTCTTCTATCTCTCAAAACGGTCACCGTTTTGATTTGGGCCCAACTATTATTACCGTACCACAAGTATTTCGCGAACTTTGGAAAGACTGCGGCCGTAATTTTGATAGTGACGTGGATTTGCGGCTCTGTAATCCATTCTATGAGATTAGGTGGGAAGATGGCACAAAATTTCGGCTTTTTCCTGATGAAAAAGATATGGACGATGAGATAAAACGGCTATTCCCTTCCGATTTCAGGGGATATCAGAAATTTCTGAAAGACAGTGAAGCGCGTTACACCTTTGGCTTCGAGGGTATGGGGCGTAAGCCAATGAATAAGCTTTGGGATTTGGTAAAGGAACTTCCGGGGTTTGCATTATTACGAGCGGATCGTTCTGTGTACGCTCATGCAGCGAAAAGAGTGATGGATCCACGCTTACGCATGGCTCTATCGTTTCATCCGCTCTTTATTGGCGGTGATCCAGTGAATGTGACTTCGATGTATATCCTGGTCTCACATCTAGAACGCGCGTTTGGTGTGCATTACGCAATGGGCGGTGTTCAAGCTCTTGCTGATGCCATGGGCCACGTAATTGAAGGGCAGGCTGGTACTATTCGTCTGGGTGAAGAGGTTGATGAAATTATAACCCAGGGTCGCCAAATAAGAGGCGTAAAAACAAAGGCTGGCCACATTGTTTCCGCGGATCTTGTTGTTTCCAATGCAGATCCTGGTTTCACCTACGGACAACTTTTACGTAAAAAGCAAAAATCGCGTTGGACCGACAAGCGCTTTAAAACCGCACGTTGGTCGATGGGTCTTTTTGTCTGGTATTTTGGGACCAAAGGGACTGCTGGCATGTGGTCTGATGTAGGCCATCATACTATACTGAATGGCCCGCGATACCGCGGTTTACTAAAGGATATTTTTCAAAAACAGCATCTTGCTGATGACATGTCAATTTACCTACATAGACCATCGGTGACGGATCCAAGTGTTGCTCCGGACGGGGACGATACATTCTATGCCCTATCGCCAGTCCCAAATCTTATTGGAGCAGATCCGGTAGACTGGTCACAGCAACTTGAGCCTTATCGTAAAAAGCTTGCTCGCTTCTTGGAACGACAAGCTATCCCAGGATTTGAAAAATATCTCTCTGCATCAAAGATTTTTACACCTGACACATTTAAAACCCGTTACCTAAGTCCGCATGGTGCAGGCTTTTCGCTTGAGCCACGAATTTTTCAATCGGCCTGGTTTCGGCCACACAATATCAGCGAAGAATTTGATGGACTTTATCTTGTAGGAGCAGGAACACATCCTGGAGCAGGTGTCCCGAGCGTTGTCACCTCATCAGAAGTGTTAAATCAGCTCGTGCCCGCTGCCATAGATTGGAAGAAAACTTATGATTGACCCTAAGGATATGGCATACTGTGAAGAGGCGATACGGCATGGATCTTTATCCTTTCATGCAGCATCCAAGGCTTTGCCAAAATCAGTTCGAAATCCGGCGTTGGCGCTTTATGCTTTTTGTAGACTTGCTGACGATGAGGTGGATTTGAAGGCCGATAAGCGACCTGCACTTGAGGCGTTACAATCTCGTCTGAATGCAGCATATGACGGTAATCCGCTTAACTCGCCGGTGGACCGCGCTTTTTCTGATATGGTTAAAGGGACCAATATGCCTAAAGCACTGCCACAGGCTTTGCTCGAAGGTCTGGAATGGGATGCGGATGCACGGCGCTATAAGACGCTTTCAGATGTAATAGCATATTCGGCTCGAGTGGCCTCTGCCGTTGGTGTGATGATGTGCGTTCTGATGGGTGTAAGGGATAGAAATGCATTGGCGCGAGCCTGTGATCTGGGGGTTGCGATGCAACTTACCAACATTGCCCGTGACGTTGGCGAAGATGCTATGGAAAACCGGTTATACTTGCCAATAGAGTGGCTAGAGGATGCGGGAATTGATATTGAAGAATTTCTTGCGAATCCGATATCCACAAAGGCAATCCGGCAAATGGTACGCCGTCTTGTTGTGGAAAGTGACAGGCTTTACTTGCGCTCTGAAGCGGGCATTACAAAGCTTCCATTGCGGTGTAGGCCCGGGATTTTCGCGGCACGTTTCATTTATGCTGGAATTGCTGCGGTGATCCGCGAGCAAAGTTATCAGACAATGACGATTCGCGCTCGTACATCAAAAAGACAGAAGCTTGCCTGGATGGGATTGTCTATATTTCGTACCATATCAGGTTCTTTGATGCCGCAATCCGCAGTTATTTACGCAAAGCCATTGCCAGAAGTGCAATTCCTTGTTGATGCGGCAACCAAGGGAATTCCAGAAGTGCCGGAATGGAGCGAGAAACTGTTTGGCGCTATGGAGCAGTTGCGCAACGTTGATCAGCAGAAGTATCAGGCTTGAATAATCTACAGGTACGCTCTACCTGATAGAAATGTTTATCGGCTTGTTTTGCATTTTTCTGGTTGCTTGTTTTGCTGCGGGTACAACTGGAGGCTTGTTCCCAACTGGTGAGTGGTACAAGGCTCTAAAGAAACCCGCTTGGACCCCGCCTGATTGGGTTTTTCCAGTGGCATGGACAGTGCTTTATCTTTGCATGTCTTACTCCGCAGCGCTTGTTGCAAGCGCTCCAGATGGAGGTATAGGGCTTGCTTTCTGGGCTTTGCAGATTGCGTTCAACACGCTTTGGACGCCGGTTTTCTTTGGCCTCCGCCGGATTAAACTAGGCTTTTATATTCTTGTAGGGCTATGGTTATCCGTTGCGGGAACGATGGTTAGTTTTTTTATGGTTAATGCATTGGCTGGATGCCTTTTTATTCCGTATCTTATGTGGGTAAGCATCGCGGGCGCGCTTAACTTGGCAGTCTGGCGCTTAAATCCAGAAGAAGCCAATTTTAGTTAAACGTCCAACCAGGCCGTCTTGGCACCCGCAATGCAAGCATAGGCTTTATCAGAGGACTGCGAAACCTAACAAGATCAAGTGCCTCATGGACACCCAATGTTTCAACTCCATCCAGTTGGGTTTTAACAGCAGAACGGCTGTAAAACGGCGCATCGAGCATATTTTTAATTTGCTTTGGTTTATATCCGGCATCCGCTCGGGTCTCACGCGCTACTGCCCACAGGCTACGCCGCATGGGTGCTTTAGGCGGCAAAGGTGCTTCATTAGCATGACCCTTTAAGTCAAACTGGATCGCTACCGCTAATTCACTACCGTCTAGGCGTGTTGCATCGTAAAAACAGGTACTACCTAATCCCGTTGGATAGCGGCCCCAAGTCCAGTAGCTGAAATCCTCTTCCAAAGAGCGTATTCCAAAATTGGCGTCAAAATAGCCATGTCCTTCCCACTGCCAGCCATTCCCATTTAGATCAACACTGATGTGGGAGGTGGGGGCAAAGGGACGCCAAATATGCGCGCCATCATCGCTCAATGGAAGTTCCACTTTTGTCAATGCCTTGGGTGTTACAATTATCTGCCCTTTTACGCGGGAAATAAAAGGAGGAGAGCCGATTTCATTAACGTTTATTATCAAGTGGTCTTTTTCCCAACACATTGAAGAGGGGCCAACCTGAAACAAAGTTTCGGATTGGCGCAAGGCGCTTTGTCCTCGATCTGTCATGGTAAACCGCCCACCCGGACCGTAGGTGGCGACATTTATACAAACGTGATTTTCAGGGTTTTTCCGGCCCGACCAGCGATACCAAGGTGAAAAAACGGACCCTATGAATCCGATGATCGAAATTGCCCGGTCGGCAGTGACGTTGATACCATCGACATACCACCAAGCGTAGCCGTTGGAGGGAACGGCGATATTGAAGTTTGGTCTTTCAAGATCGCCTCTACCGCGTGCCGTGCGGAGAGCGTTGCCATGGGCATTCCTGCGCCTGGATGGGTCCCGCCGCCTGCTAGATATAGACCTGGTATTGCCGTCCGGCTCGACGGACGCCGGAATGCTGCTTTCAGCCCATGCGGGCTCTGCCCGTAAAGCGATCCTTCCGAGGCTGGAAACATCGCTGCGAAATCCTTGGGCGTTGTCATCGATTGTATGCTGGGTGTCGGTTCGAATTTCAGGCCGAAACTCTCTAGTGTTTTCATGGTCAAAGTTCGACATTTCTCGAACTCCTCTTCGATATGGATCGCATTTGAGATAGGTGGGGCGTTCAGAATGATCTCAAACCTCTCTTGTTTGGGATATTCTGCGTTGAGCCCACGGTCTTGCGCACATACGTAAATCGTTGGTTGCAAAGGCATCCGGCCTGCTTTGATATCATCGAACTCAGATTTTGGGTCTGACGCAAAAAAGACATTATGATGAATTAGATCTGGACCTTCGGCTTTTGCGGCGAAACTCCAAACACGCGCTGAAAGACTTCGCTCATCGCGAACACTTTCTGTTGCTACCTTTTTAAACGCGTCTCCCATCTCCCCCATTGCAAGCGCTCTGGGATCACCATTGAAAACCACGAAGTCGGCTTTGCGCTGTTCGCCATTTTCAAGTAGTACACCAGCCGCGCTTCCGTTTTCCAGCAAAATTTTTCCAACTTTAGTATTCAATAAAAATTCCGCATCGCGCTCCTTTGCAAGCTTCATTAGTGTCTGTGCTAAAACATGCATTCCTCCCTGGATACACCATACCCCGTTGGCCTCTGCTTGCCAAATAAGAGATAAAAGCGCAGGAGATGCATAGGGCGACCCCCCTACATAGGTTGCGTATCGCCCAAACAATTGAGCTAACCGAGGATCGGAAAAATGCCTACTAAGCTTACTCGCCATCGAATGTATGGGCGCAATGTCACGTATTAGAGAAGGTTGTTTAGTGACCAGTTTTGCCATATCCCATTGTGAAGGTTTGGCCGACTGCATCATTGGTTCGTCAAAGGTTTCAAAAAGCCTTCTAGTCTTTTGGGAAAACTTCTGAAATTCCCTGAAACCCGTCAATCCTGCAAATTCATAGATTGCTTGCTGAGATGTCTCATAATCATCAAATAGATCAAGCGTAGACCCATCTGGCCACCAGTGCCGGGCAAGAATTTTTTGTCGAATGAGTGTGAGATGATGTTCCAGTCGTTCTCCGATGGATTTGAAAAGTTCCTCAAATACTGGCCGCATGGTCAAGACGGTGGGACCTGCATCTATGGGGCCGGCTTGGGAGGGGACTGTTCGTATTTTCCCGCCCGGGGCAGCGTGCTGCTCCACAACAGTAACGCCAAAGCCTTCATGTGCGAGTCGAACAGCGGTGGCTAGACCGGCAATACCAGATCCTATAACGACCACCTGGCCTTTGGTGCGATTTTGGATTAGAGATAAGTTCATAATTCAATTGTTGACTCATTCAACCAAAGTGTCCAGTATCATTTACAGTTAACTGTAAATAAAATGGTACATATTTTGGGAAAATCACCAATAAAGAGCCTCTCAGGGCGAATTGAGGTCGCAATGAGCCGCGCGATTGGGCTGAGTAGATCGAGCACTGCTCCTAAAAATCTGATGTCCGCGCTGAAATATGCAACGTTTCCAGGAGGTGCTCGAATCCGGCCGACAATTCTTACATCGGTCGCAATGGCATGTGGTGATGACCAGCCAGATTTGACGGATGCAGCAGCGGCTGCGCTTGAATTAATACACTGTGCGAGCCTTGTGCATGATGACCTCCCGTCCTTTGACAATGCGGACATTCGTCGAGGAAAAGCATCCGTACACCGCGCGTTCTCAGAGCCACTTGCCGTTTTGACAGGTGATAGCTTGATTGTGCTTGCTTTTGAATTGCTCGTCTCAGCTAAAAGCGGCAGTGCCTCCCGTGCGCTCGAGCTTGTACGGCTTCTGTCTCGGCAAACAGGCATGCCCAATGGAATTTGTGCTGGGCAAGGTTGGGAAAGTGAGGCGGAAATTGACCTATCTGCATACCATAGGTCTAAAACTGGTGCGTTGTTTGTAGCGGCAACTCAGATGGGCGCTGTTGCAGCAGGCCAAGAGGCCGAGCCGTGGTTCGAATTGGGCGCGCGGATTGGTGAGGCCTTTCAGGTTGCCGATGACTTGCGCGATGTGGTTTACAGCGAAGTGCAATTAGGAAAGCCAGCTGGCCAAGACAGTCTAAATGCTAGGCCAAATGCTGTTTCCGAACTAGGTTTGTTGGGTGCGAAGAGGCGGCTCAAGGACATACTTGCTGGCGCAATCGCATCTATCCCCCATTGCCCTGGCGAGGCACAACTGGCGCAAATGGTAACAATGCAGGCAAAAAAGATCATGCCGGACGTCAAGGCGATATCTCGGGCCTAACCTATGTCTACTGTACATTCAGAAGCTTGTCATAAAGCGTCAAGGCCCTGGCGTGTCTTTAAGCTTAGTAGATTGTTTGGAAGCGAAAAATTCCAACTCTGGGCGAGTGGCGTGCCGATTCTTAAGAGATTTGCAAAGGCTGAAGGTGAGGCTATTTTTGATCTGGTGATGGGGTTTGTTAGCTCGCAAGTGCTCTGGGCATTGGTGGAACTGCGCGTTCTTCATTCTCTTGTCGATGGCCCGCTTACGGCTGTGCAGGTAGCTTCTGATAATTCATTGAGCAAAGAGCGCGCCGAAATATTGATGAACGGAGCTGTGGCACTTGGCTTGATAAAGATAAAATCAAAAGGGTTTTACGTGCTGAGCCGAAAGGGCGCCTCGCTTCTTGGGGTTCCAGGGCTAACTGACGTGATCCGACATCACGCCCATTTTTATCGTGACATGTCCAATCCTATAGCACTTCTACGGGATGAAGTTGACACGGAACTTTCGCGGTTCTGGCCCTATGTTTTAAATGCTTCCAACGAAGCACCCACAGGGGTGACCGAAAATTATTCAAATTTAATGGCGACTTCACAAAAGCTTGTAGCACGTGACACACTGAAAATGGTTTCGTTTAAGTCGCACTGGAAGGTTCTCGATGTTGGAGGCGGTTCTGGTAACTTCGCTATAGAAGTAGCACGCAAATTCGCTGGTGTTACTTTAACTGTTTACGACTTGCCGCAAGTGGCGACTTCGGCACAAGCTCGTCTGGACGGGGAGCGAATGACCGGCCGGATCAGCTTTCACCCGGGATCTTTTCGTGATGATCTACTTCCAATTGGGTTTGACGTAATAACCTTAATCCGCGTTTTGTATGACCATGCAGATTTAACTGTAATGGCGCTTCTAAAAAACGCCTACAATGCTTTGCCTGCAGGCGGCCGCTTGATAATTTCGGAGCCAATGAGTGGAGGGGATCGCCCGCACCGAGCTGGTGATATTTATTTCGCTTTTTATACTATGGCAATGCGCACGGGAAAGGCACGATCTCCGAATCAGATTGCTGAAATGTGCCGCAAAGTTGGATTTAAGTCAGCTTTTGTCCCGAAAGCCCCACGTAAATTTATCACTTCAGTAGTCGTTTCTGTAAAGTAATTCGTACAGTGTGGTGGGTTGCATGTCTATTTCTGTTGACACATAAAACTGTAAGGTTAAACTGACACAAATATGTTCTAGCACTTTCGGGTGAACGGGATCTTATTAAGGGAGAGAGCATTGCAAACACGTGCTGTAATTATGCAGGGACCGCGTGACTTGGCGTTCGATGACTTGGCACTCAAGGCGCCAGAGCAAAATGATGTCGTGGTTGAAATTTCCCACTCTGCCATCTCTACGGGCACGGAGAAACTATTTTGGAGGGGTGAAATGCCTCCTTTCCCGGGCATGGGCTATCCTCTGGTACCTGGCTATGAGGCGTTTGGTGAGGTCGTGCAGGCTCCAAATTCAACTGCGTTGCGTGTTGGTGATCATGTTTTCGTTCCCGGTGCTAACTGTTTTAAGGATGCATTTGGACTTTTTGGAGGGTCTGCTCGTCATATTGTGACGTCATCGGAACGCTTAATGAAGTTGGATAAGGCTATGGGGCCCGAAGGTGCACTACTGGCGCTAGCTGCAACTGCACGCCATGCTATGGCTGGTCTTCAAAATAAAGTTCCTGATTTGATTGTCGGGCACGGGGTACTCGGGCGCTTGTTGGCTCGACTGACTGTTGCGGCCGGGGCGCCTTCTCCGGTAGTTTGGGAAATAGATCCAGCGCGACGATCAGGGGCATATGGATATGAGGTAATAGCTCCGGATTTAGATCCACGGCGGGACTACAAATCTATCTATGATGCATCGGGTAACGGAGCTTTACTTAATGAACTTATAAGCCGAATTGTTAAAGGCGGCGAAATTGTTCTTGCTGGGTTTTATACCGACCCGCTGAACTTTGCATTTCCTCCAGCTTTTATGAAAGAGGCTAGAATAAGGGTGTCTGCTGAATGGCAGAAAGAGGATATGACCGCAACCAGAGCACTTATTGAAAATAGTGCACTTTCACTAGGTGGTCTGATCACCCACCAAATGTCTGCCAATGAGGCGGGTAAGGCTTACCCTACCGCTTTCGATGATCCAACTTGCCTGAAAATGATGCTTAACTGGAAGGACGTAGCGTGAAAGACGGAGTCCCAAACCTCAAAGACTTTGACAAAAAGCTGCGCGAAGAAGCGCATATGGATTTAGCTGATGTGCAGGCTGCCGAGGCGCAGGGGGAGCCCACGTCAAAAACTCAGATCATTGCTATTTATGGCAAGGGAGGAATTGGAAAATCCTTCACGCTTGCAAACCTCAGCCACATGATGGCAGAGCAGGGAAAGCGTGTTTTGCTGATCGGGTGTGATCCAAAATCAGACACTACTAGCCTTTTGTTTGGTGGTAAGGCTTGTCCTACAATTATTGAAACATCCACGAAAAAGAAACTTGCCGGAGAAGAGGTAAAGATTGGTGATGTCTGCTTCAAGCGTGGTGGCGTCTTTGCCATGGAGCTTGGAGGTCCTGAAGTGGGCCGAGGTTGCGGTGGTCGTGGGATTATTCACGGATTTGAGCTTTTGGAAAAGTTAGGCTTTCATGATTGGGATTTTGACTATGTTCTGCTTGACTTTTTGGGTGACGTAGTTTGCGGCGGATTTGGTTTACCGATTGCGCGCGATATGGCTCAAAAGGTTATCCTTGTAGCTTCCAATGATTTGCAATCACTCTACGTAGCAAACAACGTTTGCTCAGCGGTGGAGTACTTCCGAAAGTTGGGTGGTAACGTTGGTGTGGCGGGCCTGGTGATTAACAAGGATGATGGGACTGGAGAAGCCGCCGCCTTTGCGAAAGCGGTTGATATTCCAATACTGGCAGCGATTCCACAAGATGATGATCTGCGCAAGAAATCCGCTAATTATCAGATAGTTGGAACTAATGAGAGCCAGTGGGGTGGATTATTCACCCAGCTAGCGGATGCTGTTGGTCTTGCGCCACCTGTGCGCCCGGCTCCTCTGGATCAAGATGGTCTTTTAGCACTTTTTGATAGTAAAGATACTGGCGGTGATTACGTTCTCGTTCCGGCAACGGATGTGGATATGCGTGGCTCCAATGCTGAACCTAGGGAATCTCTTGAAGTGATTTATGATGAGGCATGATGAATGAGTGACGAAGTCACATATGATAGCTCAAATGAGGTGGAAGTAATTAAAGGCCATCCACTCGATGACGTCTCCGATACTCCCGTAATTCAGGATGGTCTAGGTTGTCACTCTGGGTCCGAAATGGAGAAGGCTGCTAGATTGTCTGGAAATAATGAGATATTGGAGCAATTTGAAAAGGATTATCCTAAGGGTCCTCACGATAAACCTCAGTCGATGTGTCCTGCGTTTGGCTCACTTCGGGTGGGCCTGCGGATGCGCCGTGTTGCTACTGTTTTGTCGGGCTCCGCTTGTTGCGTTTATGGATTAACATTCGTTAGCCATTTTTACGGTGCCAGAAGGTCGGTGGGTTATGTTCCATTTAATTCGGAATCCTTGGTAACTGGTAAGTTATTTGAAGATATTCGTGATGCCGTACACGAGGTTGCAGATCCCGAGCATTATGACGCTGTTGTTGTTACAAATTTGTGTGTTCCAACTGCTAGTGGAGTTCCGCTTCGTCTTTTGCCTGATGAGATCAATGGCGTCAGAATAGTTGGTATCGATGTGCCCGGCTTTGGCATTCCCACGCACGCTGAAGCCAAAGACGTTCTCGCTGGCGCTATGCTTAATTATGCCCGACAAGAGATAAAAGCAGGACCCGTGCAGGCTCCTATTGGTGGCAAATCTGACCGCCCAACCGTAACGCTTTTAGGGGAAATGTTTCCTGCCGATCCCATGATGATAGGAGCAATGCTAGCCCCACTTGGGCTAGCGGCAGGCCCTGTCGTTCCAGCCCGTGAGTGGCGTGAACTTTACGCGGCATTAGATTGCGGAGCTGTGGCGGCCATTCACCCGTTTTATACTGCTGCAATTCGGGAATTTGAGGCTGCTGGCCGCCCAATAGTGGGAAGTGCGCCAGTTGGTTATAACGGTGCAGCCACTTGGCTAAAAAACATTGGTGAAGCTTTTGGACTTCCGGCAGATAAGGTCGCTGCTGCTCAAAACACCTTTTTACCCGCCATCAAAAGCGCTTTGGCAAGTGCACCTATAAAAGGGCGTATAACGCTCTCCGGGTATGAGGGCAGCGAACTATTGGTGGCGCGACTTTTGGTCGAGAGCGGTGCGGAAATTCCTTACGTTGGCTCTGCTTGCCCCAAGACCCCATGGTCTGCAGTAGACGCAGAATGGTTAGAAGCGCAGGGCACTAAGGTCAAGTTTCGGGCGTCTCTTGAAGATGATTGTGCAGCAATGGAGGCTTTTCAACCGGATCTTGCAGTGGGAACTACACCGGTTGTTCAAAAGGCGAAAGAATTGGCCATTCCAAGCCTATACTTTACTAACCTGATTTCTGCTCGCCCACTTATGGGGCCAGCTGGCGCTGGATCTTTGGCTGAGGTTATTAATGCTGCTATAGCTGGGCGTGAGCGTATGGATAAAATGCGTGAATTTTTTGAGGGAGTTGGCACTGGAGATACCGCTGGCGTTTGGGAGGGAGCTCCAAATTTAAGACCTGATTTTAGGGCCCTGCACCAGAAAAAACTTGATAAAGCTGCGCGTGCAGCCAAAGCATCGGAAATGATCTGATGCTAATCCAAGATCACGATCGTGCAGGCGGATATTGGGGGGCAGTTTACGCGTTTTGTGCTGTCAAAGGTCTTCAATGTGTCATTGATGGTCCGGTTGGCTGTGAAAACCTACCAGTGACCTCAGTGTTGCATTATACTGACGGTCTTCCGCCACATGAACTACCCATTGTTGTGACTGGACTCGCTGAAGAGGAATTGGGCCGTGAGGGAACCGAGGGGGCGATGCGCCGTGCTTGGGGAACTCTTGATCCAGCTTTGCCCGCAGTAGTTGTGACTGGATCCATTGCTGAAATGATTGGTGGCGGAGTAACACCACAAGGTACCAACATCCAACGATTCCTTCCGCGAACAATTGACGAAGATCAATGGGAAGCTGCGGACCGAGCAATGACTTGGGTATTTACAGAATTTGGCATGACGAAGGGTCGAATGCCACGTGAGAAAAAGCGTGAAGAAGGGGCTAAGCCCCGCGTCAATATTTTGGGTCCGATGTACGGTACCTTTAACATGCCAAGTGATCTGGCCGAAATCCGACGCCTCGTTGAGGGAATCGGCGCAGAAGTCAATATGGTGATGCCGCTAGGGGCACATATTGCTGAAATGCGAGACTTGGTAAATGCCGATGTTAACGTATGTTTGTATCGTGAATTCGGCCGTGGTTTGTGCGAAGTACTTAACAAGCCATATTTACAAGCTCCAATTGGTGTGGACAGCACCACAAAATTCTTGCGCAAGCTCGGTGATCTGCTGGGGTTAGATTCTGAGGCTTTTATTGAGCGTGAAAAACATTCAACCATAAAACCGGTTTGGGATCTCTGGCGCTCAGTTACCCAAGATTTCTTCGCAACTGCCGGGTTCGGTATTGTTGCGAACGAAACCTATGCTCGAGGAATTAGGAATTACCTGGAGAGTGATTTAGGTTTTCCTTGTGCCTTTGCCGTTGCAAGATCTCGAGGGAGTAAGACCAATAACAACGAAGTGCGAGCTCTGATGTCGCAGAAACGTCCGCTTGTTGTGTTGGGCAGTATTAATGAAAAGATGTATTTGGCTGAGTTAAAAGCGGGCCATGGACCTAGCCCCGCATTCATTCCAGCCTCATTTCCTGGTGCCGCTATTCGGCGGGCTACGGGAACTCCAATGATGGGATACGCTGGTGCCACATATCTGTTACAAGAGGTTTGTAATGGGCTATTTGATGCGCTCTTTCATATTCTTCCCTTGGGGACAGAAATGGATGCTGCAGACGCGACACCAACAAATCTCAAGCGCGATTTTCCCTGGGATGCTGACGCGCAAGCTGCACTTGATCGCATTGTTGCCGAGCATCCCATCTTGACCCGAATTTCAGCGGCTAAAAATTTACGCGATGCAGCGGAAAAGGCGGCGCTTTCAGCCGGTGCGGAGCGCGTGGTGATCGAAAATGTTTTAACTCTCGACCCAAAAGGGGTGAGAGAAAATAAAGGAGGAGCAAAAAAATGACTGATGTTGCTTCAAATAACCCAAAGACCCGCGGCCAATCTCGTCGTAGCTTTGAATATAGTCTATATTTCAGCCTCATTTTCGTGTTGGCGATTCCATTTGGTATCGTCTTCTGGGTGCTGGACGTGATCCGGAAGCAGACGTTGATGTCTCGTGGGCCGTTGGCGCGGGCCTGGACAGAGGCCGACCGGGTGACACCACTAATTTTCTCTGCCTAATCAATGTGGTTTGAGAAACAGAGACTGGCTTTCAGATATGAGAGTCAGAGACCCGAGGGGCATATCGCCCTAAGGACCCGGCCGCAGGGGTACTGCGGCTTCAGCGTAGCAACCCGGAGGGAAGTTTATGGCTGATAGAAGTGATCTGTCTTTTACAGGTCTTACAGACGAACAAGCGCAGGAACTGCACTCAGTGTATATGAGCGGACTTTGGCTATTTGCAATAGCCTGTCTGATCGCTCACATCGCGACGTACATGGTTCTGCCTTGGTTCAATTTCTGAGGAGAATGAGACATGGCTAATTTTTACAAAATCTGGCTGGTTTTCGATCCTCGCCGCGTTTTCGTGGTGCAGGGAGTCTTCCTCTTTTTGCTAGCCGTACTAATCCATTTAGTACTGCTCAGCTATGATGACTTCAATTGGTTCATGCTTACAAACACAGGTAACGGCTAATTACCTGAAGCGTGACACTTGAATAATAAGTTTGCTGGCGTCTGTATTTAATTGGGCGCCAGCATTGAAAGTTTAATTTGAGCATCGACAAATATTTATTTGTCGCCATCTAAAAAACGCGGAGATAAAAAATGGCGTTGTTGAGTTTTGAACGAAAGTATCGGGTTCGGGGGGGAACTCTTGTCGGCGGTGACTTGTTCGACTTTTGGATTGGGCCGTTCTATGTGGGATTCTTTGGAATAACAACTGGACTTTCTGCGCTCCTTGGTACGGCTTTGATATTCTACGCAGCCGCTTTGGGGGACACATGGAACCCTTTCCTCATATCTATTGAACCTCCAGACCTGTCAGTAGGCCTTGGTATGGCGCCGCTGGCAGAAGGCGGGCTTTGGCAAATTATAACCACTTGTGCTCTTGTGGCCTTCGTTAGTTGGGCTTTGCGAGAGGTGGAAATTGCCCGAAAACTAGGCATGGGTTTGCATGTTCCCGTGGCATTTGGATTTGCAATTCTGGCTTACTTTACTTTGGTTGTAATACGTCCTGTTTTAATGGGAGCTTGGGGTCACGGATTTCCCTATGGTATATTTAGTCACCTCGATTGGGTAAACAATGTGGGATATGCTTATGGTAACTTCCACTATAACCCGGCCCATATGATAGCAATTACCTTTTTCTTCACGACAACGTTGGCTCTCTGTCTACACGGTTCGTTAATCCTCTCGGCTGCCAATCCTGAAAAAGGCGAGACAATGCGTCAACCTGAACATGAGGACACCTTTTTTAGAGACTTCATAGGCTACTCAATTGGGCCACTAGGAATTCACCGGCTAGGTCTGTTTCTAGCCCTAAATGCAGGTTTTTGGTCAGCAGTATGCATTGTTATATCTGGGACCGTTTGGTTCGATGCTTGGGCTGACTGGTGGTATTGGTATGTAGATTTGCCCTTCTGGGCTGATTTAGAAGGAGGAGTAAATGGCTGAGTATCAAAATATATTTACCCAAGTTCAGGTGCAAGGACCACCTGAAATGGGAATGGTAGAAGATGTAGATCTTCGCGAAAGGGGATCGGCCACGGGCTTTTCAAAATTGTTTGGCTGGTTTGGAAACGCACAGCTGGGTCCATTTTATTTGGGAGGTTTAGGGTTTGCTTCCCTTGCTTCGGGCTTGGCTTGGTTTTTAATAGTAGGCTTTAGCTACTGGCAACAGGCTGGCTGGAACCCTGGGGTTTTTGCAAGGGATCTTTTCTATTTTTCTTTGGAGCCGCCGGCTCCGGAATATGGACTGCGAATTCCCCCACTCAATGAGGGCGGCCTTTGGTTCATTGCAAGTTTTTTTCTCCTAATTTCGGTTCTAACGTGGTGGGCGAGGTCATACGTTCTAGCGCAGCAGCTCAAGATGGGTAAGCATGTCTTCTACGGCTTTGGTGCTGCAATTTGGCTATTTTTAGTATTGGGTCTTTTTCGCCCCATCTTAATGGGTAGTTGGTCTGAAGCTGTGCCATACGGTGTGTTTTCACACCTTGACTGGACTATGACCTTCTCTGTCACGTATGGGAACCTTTTTTATAATCCTTTCCATGCCCTATCGATCGCATTCCTCTACGGATCCGCTTTGCTTTTTGCAATGCATGGTGCAACTATTCTTGCAACATCGCGATATGGTGGAGACAGAGAGTTAGAGCAAATCGCAGATAGAGGCACTGCTTCTGAACGAGCGGCATTATTTTGGCGCTGGACCATGGGTTTTAACGCCACTATGGAAGGTATTCACCGTTGGGCATGGTGGTTTGCAGTGCTGACGCCAATCACCGGCGGTATTGGGATACTTTTAACTGGGACAGTCGTCGACAACTGGTATCTCTGGGCGCAGGAACACGGCTTTGCGCCTCTAGATTAAGGGAGAAGTATTATGAGTTCTGACAGAAAAATATTTGACGGAGACTTTTCGCCAGATCGAGTAAGAGCAGAGGGTTTCGGTGGCATGTTTGCTGGCGCAATCTTTGGAGGCGTTATGGTCGGTGGTATGGCAGCCTTCATAGGTGTTCTAATGCTTATATCTAGCTGGCTCCCACCGGAGTCTAAAGAGGCAGATGATCCAACGCCAGATTCGTTCTCTTTCTTTTATGCGCTGCCACATGATGAGACACACGCGTAATTTGCGGTCTCAAAGAATAGTGGGTTGGAGCGGTTGTAATTTGCTCCCCCACCAGCCAGATTTGGCTCATTTTCCCGTGAGTCAAATACGGGGTTTCTGCACCCCGGTTCCCTTCCTGTTGGCTACAGGAAACTGCGCCACGTTTAGTTTAAACTAAGCGTGGCGTTCTTTTATTTGCACCAAAGGGGGTGACGTAAATATGATAGGCCAAACGATTTTAAGCCGTGTTGCCGGACCGGCAGATATGAAACACTTGAGCGATGTCGAGCTTGCGCAATTGGCAAGGGAATTACGTGAAGAGGTAATATCTGCAGTATCTGAGACAGGCGGACATCTCGGATCCTCTCTCGGTGTCGTTGAATTAACGGTTGCTCTGCACGCCATATTCAACACCCCGCTTGACAAGATTGTTTGGGATGTGGGCCATCAGTGCTACCCTCATAAGATTCTCACCGGTCGGAAAGAGCGTATTCGTACTTTGCGAAAAAAAAATGGGTTAAGTGGTTTTACAAAGCGCAGCGAAAGTGAATACGACCCATTTGGTGCGGCCCATAGCTCAACCTCAATTTCTGCAGCTCTGGGCTTTTCAATTGGGCGCGATATGGGGCGGCCGACAGGTGATGCGATTGCAGTAATCGGTGATGGTTCTATAAGCGCGGGCATGGCGTATGAGGCCCTTAATAACGCAGGTGCCGAAGGCCGACGTCTATTCGTGATACTTAATGACAACGAAATGTCAATTGCTCCACCAGTTGGTGCAATGTCATCTTATCTCTCAGGTCTTTACGCAAATGAACCGCTGGCTAAAATGAAATCACTTGCCGAAGGTTTTGAAGCGGCTCTGCCGTCTCCCTTGCGGGATGGAGCAAAGCGGGCACGCCAGCTTGTCACTGGCTTACATGGATCTGGGACATTGTTTGAAGAGCTGGGTTTCGAATATGTTGGCCCAATCAATGGCCATGACCTGAACCAACTACTTCCTATACTGCGCGCGGCGCATGCCCGTGCCACGGGACCAGTATTAATTCACGCTTGTACCGTTAAGGGCAAGGGTTATGCCCCGGCTGAAAATTCAGCTGACAAATATCATGGTGTTTCGAAATTTGATATTGCTACTGGCGCACAAGCAAAATCGAAACCTAATGCGCCAAGTTATACCGGTGTTTTTGGAAATGCACTCACTGAAGAGGCATCCCGCGATTCTAGAATCGTTGGCGTAACTGCTGCAATGCCTTCAGGTACAGGCATCAATATTATGGCCAAGAAGTTTCCAGGTCGCGTTTTTGATGTAGGTATTGCCGAGCAACACGGAGTGACTTTTGCAGCGGGAATGGCGGCTAGCGGGCTGAAACCATTTTGCGCAATTTATTCGACTTTCCTTCAACGAGGATATGATCAGATTGTTCACGATGTTGCTCTTCAAAGCCTTCCCGTTAGGTTCGCTATAGATCGAGCTGGTTTGGTGGGTGCTGATGGTGCAACCCACGCAGGAGCTTTTGATGTTGCTTACCTGAGTAACCTTCCCGGCTTTACAGTCATGGCTGCTGCAGATGAAGCAGAACTCGTACATATGGTCGCTACGGCAGCGGCATATGACGAAGGCCCAATTTCTTTTCGTTATCCGCGAGGTAATGGCATTGGGGTGCTTTTACCGGAGCGAGGTGAACTATTAGAGATTGGAAAGGGACGCATTGTTTCGGAAGGAAATGATGTAGCGATACTATCATTTGGCGCGCATCTGATTGAAGCAGAGCAGGCGGCTAAACAGTTGGAGCAGAAAGGAGTTAGCGTGACGCTTGCTGATGCGCGGTTTGCAAAACCTCTTGATGTTGATCTCATACATCAGCTTGTTCAACATCACGAAGCCCTCATTACATTAGAACAGGGTGCTGTTGGTGGGTTTGGAGCCATGGTGTTGCATCACCTAGCTCAAGTGGGTCAGCTAGATCGGGGTATCAAGATCCGAACTATGACGCTTCCGGATAAATTTATCGACCAGGCATCACCCGCAGAAATGTATGAAACTGCTGGTTTAACGGCCCAGGATATTGAGGAGACTGTGCTTCGTCTTGTGCAACCTGCCCATAACGTTGTGTCACTTTCAAAGGCATAGAGGCGGAGGCCTGTAGCTAATCAATTTCCGTTCTATAGCAGCGGTACAAGCTAGAGCTATGTAGTCGCGACCATGTCCTAAAACGGCCTACTACCCAACCGGAAGTCCTGCCACTTGCCTAATATCTTGCGGATTTCGAAACAACTAACTACATGGCTCTATCTTTTTAGAAGTGCGTTGAATCGTATAATTGGATATTTGCGGAGGACAGCCAATAAAAAGACGTTATGGTTTTCTCAAATAGACACTAAATTCAGCGATTACTTGGCGATAAACTTGACGTTTGAATTCAACGATTTTGTCTTCTAGCGTATTTACATTGCTCCACCTCCAATCAGAAAACTCTGGCTTTTCTGTTTTGATATTTATCTGGTCGTCACGACCCAAAAATCTCATCAAATAATATCGTTGTTTTTGACCAACATAACGGCCCTTCCAAAGTTTGGCTGCCAAGTCCTCAGGAAAGTCATAATGAATCCAATCCGTTGTGAAGGCTAATATTTGGACAAGTTCCTGCGTAATGCCGGTTTCCTCCAAAAGTTCTCGATAGGCTGCGGTTTGTGGATCTTCTCCTTGATCGATGCCGCCTTGGGGCATTTGCCAAGCATCTGAGAACCGATCAAGCCGCTGTCCTACAAATACCTGATTATCTGCATTTATTAGCATTATACCAACGTTAGGACGATATTCTGAAGGGGACACATTCATCAAAGCACCATATACTAGGGGTTCAGTGTTAGACCAACTTGCAGTTTTGAGAATGATAAAGTCAGATATCTCAAATTTGTAAAAACTAGTCTTATTGGCTCAGTCTTGTATGGATAAAACCCGAATTCCCCTCAGAAGATCAATGGCATACGCTAGTTGAAAATCTCGGTCACGCAATTCCGCAGAGCTTTTTGCGGCCTCCCTGTCGGCTTCGATTTGTTCGCGTTCTTCTTCGCTTAGGCTGTCGTTATCTAAAGATCCCCTCAAGTCTGCTTCATTGCGTCGCGTACGTTGATCTTCTGATTCCTCCGATTGTGGCCTTGGCTGTTCCACAACTATATCAGGACTTACGCCAAGCGCCTGAATAGATCGACCTGACGGAGTGTAATATCGCGCGGTTGTCAACCGCATGGCTGCGTTGTCACGTAGTGGCATAACTGTTTGCACAGATCCTTTCCCAAAGCTCTTGGTTCCCACAACGATTGCTCGCCGATGATCCTGCAAAGCGCCGGCGACTATTTCGGAGGCTGAGGCCGAACCACTATTGATCAGAACAACTATCGGTTTTCCTTCGGCAAGATCGTCTGGGGTGGCATTGTAGCGATCTCCATCGCTAGGATCCCGACCGCGTGTTGAAACGATTTCACCTTTCTCAAGGAATGCATCGGAAACCTTTATGGCTTGTGACAATAGTCCGCCAGGATTATTGCGCAAATCAAGGACAAACCCCTCAATATTATCGATACCTCCAGCTTCTCGGACTTGTTCGTTAATTCCTTCAGAGAGGTTGTCGTAAGTTTGATCGTTAAATGTTGTAACCCTAAGTATTATTGATTTACTCTCAGTACGCGCTCTCACTGCCTTAAGTTTGATTGTATCACGAATTATTGATACATCGAACGGCTCGTCTTCTCCTTCACGAACAACAGTTATAACGATTTCTGATCCCACTGGTCCGCGCATCATATCAACGGCTTGGGAGAGCGTTAAGCCCAGAACGCTTTCACCATCCACATGCGTTATATAATCTCCAGCTTCGATTCCGGCCTTATCGGCGGGAGTATCATCCATAGGTGATACAACCAACACGAACCCATCTCTTTGTGTTACTTCTATGCCCAAGCCGCCGAATTCACCTCTGGTCTGAAATCGCATTTCCTCAGCCACATCAGGAGGAAGGTAACTTGAATGAGGATCAAGTGAGGTCAGCATTCCGTTGATTGCGGCCTCGATCAAATCTGCTTCGTCAACTTTTTCAACGTACTGCGCACGAATACGTTCGAAAATATCCCCAAACAAATCAAGTTGCTCATAAATACTTGTCCGCTCCTCTGTGCTCTGAGCTAGAACAGGACCGGCAATTTGGGTGGCGCTAAATACGCCGAGGCTACATCCTAAGATAACGGCTAGAAACAGTTTCTTCATCAAGTTTAGTCCTCTTTAACATCAAACCACAAAAGGGGGTTTTGCGGCGTGTGGTTTTTCCTTACTTCAAAATAGAGTGTTTGTGACCGGTAAGCACTACTTGTCCTAATCGCTTCTCGCTTGATTTTTGCGGCAGTTAATGTGGTACCGCCCATGACTCCTAATGGATCTCCAGCATGAAGGATATCCCCTATTTGCCCAAATGTCCTTTCCAGGCCAGAAAATACAAATAAAATATCTTGACTTAGTTCCAAAATGGAAACCAGCCCGTAATCAAGTAACTGGCCTTGGTATCGTATTGTTGCAACGGCGGGAGAAATTACCAAAGCAGCTGGAGACGTTGCCACAATAATACCTGGCCTTTTGATGCCTGCAGAGTCTTCCTCATTGAATTCCCTGATAATCCGCCCATTGACTGGAAATAATAGTTGCCCTTTTATCATTTGAATATTCGGTAAGGGTGCTTTGACTTTGCCTACTGGAATTTTGGAGAGTCCTTTAACTAAGTTGTCAATCGTTTTGGAAGCTGCCGATAAAATGGCTGTTTCGGATGGGTCTTCTACAAAACTTTGAGGTAAAGTTTGCCGCGATGAGATAGCTATTGTTAATTCGTTGCGTGCGGATTGAAGCTCTTTTAACCCGTTCTCCATAATCGAGTAGTTTTTTGATTGCAAGTTTTCAAGATTTTCAAATTCACTCAGATCTGATTTTATTTTTTCGATGGGTTTTTGTAGTTTTGGTAGAATATCTGACAAAAGCATGCCGGCCCTGGCCGTTGCTAATGGTCCACCGGGATGCACCAATTTGACCGGGGCAGGCTCCTTTTCTATACTGTAAAGAATTCCAATAAGGCGGCTAATTTTTTGTTTCTCAATAGCTAGTCTGGCTTCCATTTCATTTTTTTCTACCGAAATCTGCCTCAGGCTAGCTCGCATCACAGCCAAGGCGGCCTCAAAGGAGCGGATTATCCCAGTCAATGCGTTTACTCTATTTTCTTTTTCTTTCGCAAGGATCAATTCTGCGGCCGCTTCATTAAGCTGGCGGGCAGCTTCCTTGGCTGACCAAGCTATTTTATCTTGCGCAGAAAGTGGTGGAGAGTATGCCTGAAAAGATACAGCAATGAACCATATTAAAAAATTGCGCCACATTAGTATAACAAGGACCTTCCAGTCATCTCTGGCGGCGATGACAGCCCCATAATCGATAAAACTGTTGGGGCAACATCAGCAAGCCGACCGCCTTTTCTAAGCTCAACGCCAGAGGGCCCATTTACCAGAGCGATCGGAACAAGGTTAGTAGTATGTGCAGTATGCGGTAGGCCGGTCCTTAAATCGACCATGGTTTCGCAATTTCCGTGATCTGCTGTCAGCAGCATGACGCCACCCGCAGATTTCAACGCGTTAAGCGCCTTGCCAATGCACTTGTCTACGGCTTCGCAGGCTAAAATGGCCGCCTCTAGATTGCCCGTATGACCAATCATGTCAGGGTTCGCATAATTTACAACTATCAGGTCAAAATCTTGGTCAATGGCGTTGATTAGTGAGTTGGTAACAGCATCGGCAGACATTTTGGGCTGTAGGTCATAGGTTGCCACTTTAGGGGAGGCTGGCATAAATCGACCTTCTCCACTTTGAGGTATTTCCTTTCCACCGTTGAAAAAAAATGTTACATGAGGGTACTTTTCCGTTTCTGCTAGGCGGAATTGACGTTTGCCTTGCCGCGCCACCCATTCGCCCAGGGTGTTTTTTACGTCTTTTTTGGGAAAACAGATATCCATGTAGCGGTTGTGGTTTTCGGAATAAGGTACCATGCCCAAAACAGCTGACCATTTTTGCCGATGAGGTGTGCCAAATTCTTTGAAATTATTGTCTGCGATCGCCGAACAAATTTGTCTAGCCCGATCTGCTCTTAGATTTAAACAGAAAAAACCATCCCCATCTTTGGCACCCTTATAGTCTGCGATGGTGCAAGCAGGTAAAAATTCATCGCTCAAACATTTATTATATCCTTCTGCAATTGCGGCCTCGGCGCAAGAAAATTTTTTTTCAGTCTGCCCAAGGATCATCGCGTCATATGCTTTTTTAACCCTATTCCAGCGGTTATCGCGATCAAGTGCATAGTACCGGCCAGTTAATGTTGCGATAAAGGCAGTAGGAGGTAAAACTGCGCAAAGTTGCCTAAGATAGCCTTTTATTGAGATTGGTGCGACATCACGACCATCTGCAATCAAATGTATCGCGGTAGGAATATTATGGTTATTTAATATCTCCAACGTAGCAAGAAGATGCGATAGGTGGCCATGCACACCTCCATCTGAAAGTAAAGACATCAAGTGTGCCGTTCCGCCAGCTGCCTTAATCTGCGATGAGAACGTAATCAAAGCTCGGTTTTGTGCATAAGCTCCATTTTCAATGGCGAGATCAATCTGATCTAATCCCATCTGCAGAATACGTCCGGCACCAATACTCATATGTCCGACTTCAGAGTTACCCATCTGGCCGACTGGTAGTCCAACATCCTTTCCATGGGTGACCAACGTTGAATTTGGACAGTTACGCATAATGTCATCTATTGTGGGAGTTTGAGCTAAAAATGGTGCATTACCTACCGTTTCGTCGCTTAAGCCCCAGCCATCCAGAATACATAGCACTAAAGGTTTTGCCTGCATCTTTGGATCCTTTTATTGAATGTTTATTTCCCTCTGTCTGGCAAAGCAAGCAAAGTGAGGCAATCAATCCCTATGATAAGGAGTTTCTGTTAAAATGTTGGCTGCCCTGTATAATTGCTCTGCCAGCATAACGCGCACAAGCATGTGAGGCCACACCATTTTACCGAATGATAATGACTTGGCGCATCTATCGGTGACAGACAGATGAAGCCCATCTGCTCCACCGATTGCAAATGCTAAGCCTTTATCACCGTGATCGCGATACGCTGCTAGCATAGAGGCAAAATCTGGCGAAGATAGTTGTTGGCCGCGTTCATCAAGGGCGATTAATATTTTACTCTTTTGAGTGGCGCGCAAGATGAGTTTCGCTTCGCACAATTTACCGCCTTTTCTGCGATCATCAAGTTCGTTGTGCTCAATGGGGCCAAGGCCTATATTTTTCCCAAGCTTATTGAATCGCTGGAGATAATCATGCATTATACTCCCTTCGGCACTGGCCTTTAGTCGGCCTACTGCAATTATTTTAATAAGCATCTAATGCGCCGATTATGCGTGTTTCGCACTTGCCAGAGGTGTTTGCCACAGCTTTTCCAGTTGATAGAATTCACGCACCTCAGGGCGGAAAATATGAATGATTACATCACCCGTGTCAACGATGATCCAATCATCGCTGTCCTTGCCCTCAATTCGTGTTGAACAATTCAATTTCTTCCTTAAGTAATCTTCTAGTTTTTTGGCGATAGCATTAACCTGCCGGGATGATCTCCCTGAGGCAATGATCATATAATCGCAAATCGTTGATTTGCCGCGCAAATCAATTTCCAAAACATCAATTGCTTTAAGATTTGAAAGAACTTTTGAAATTTCGGCTAATTTCGATTCACTTGTTAATTCATGAGGTATTGCTGATACGACCGAAGGCTGTTTTGTATTCGAGGGTGGATCAAAAGACGCTGTCAGGACTTATCCTCCTTTGGGTATATGTCATCTTCTTTAAGTAGTCTCTAATGTAAGGTTATCATGGGTTTTGTAAAATCTCAATGATGGCAGTAACTAATCGCTTGGACTTTTTATGTAGTCCACCTAGTGATTTAGAATAGTTGATTTCGTTTTCATTTTGAAATCTATTCACGTAATTTTTGATAAAACAGATCTTGAATGCCTATGGCAGCGTTTTTTGGGTCTTTGCATTTGTCTTCCGACCCGCTTATAATAAAAAAAAAATTTAATTAAATAAGATTTTAACCTCACGGGAGAGGAAGAATGACTACCCCGAAAACGCTTTATGACAAAATTTGGGATGCCCATGTTGCCCATGAGGCAGAAGATGGTACGTGCCTCTTGTATATCGACCGCCACCTCGTCCATGAGGTGACTAGCCCTCAAGCTTTTGAGGGTCTGCGCCTGGCGGGTCGTAAAGTACGTGCACCGGAAAAAACGATTGCAGTACCGGATCACAATGTTCCCACAACGCTTGATCGCGAAGAAGGTATCGATAACGAAGAAAGCCGGATCCAGGTTGAGGCGCTCGACAAAAATGCTATTGACTTTGGTATCCACTACTATCCTGTTTCGGACGTGCGTCAGGGTATAGTCCATATAGTTGGCCCGGAGCAGGGATGGACCTTGCCGGGTATGACTGTTGTCTGCGGCGATAGTCATACCGCAACGCATGGTGCATTTGGAGCCTTGGCTCATGGCATTGGAACTTCTGAGGTCGAGCATGTTCTTGCGACACAAACCTTGATCCAGAAAAAGTCTAAAAACTTGAAAGTTGAGATCACCGGTACGCTTGCTCCAGGGGTGACGGCCAAAGATATCACGCTTTCAGTCATTGGTGAAACGGGAACCGCTGGTGGCACTGGGTATGTTATCGAGTACTGTGGTGAGGCAATCCAAAGCCTATCCATGGAGGGGCGCATGACCGTTTGTAATATGTCCATAGAGGGTGGTGCACGTGCCGGATTAATTGCACCAGACGAAAAGACTTTTGAGTATTGTCGCGGCCGCCCACATGCGCCAAAAGGCGCTCAGTGGGAAGCGGCAGTGGGCTACTGGAAAACTTTCTTTAGCGATGAAGGGGCGCATTTCGATAAAGTAGTCAAGATTCGGGGTGAAGACATCGCGCCGGTAGTGACTTGGGGGACATCACCAGAAGACGTGCTCCCCATTACGGCGCAGGTGCCAACGCCAAGTGATTTTAAAGGCGGTAAAGTTGATGCTGCTGCGCGTTCGCTTGATTACATGGGGCTCTCTTCTGGAACCCCCTTATCAGAGATTAAAATTGATACGGTGTTTATTGGATCCTGCACCAATGGCCGTATCGAAGATCTTCGCGCCGCTGCAGAGATTCTGAAAGGCAAGAAAATCAAAGACGGAATGCGCGCAATGATTGTTCCGGGCTCTGGTCTTGTCCGAGCCCAAGCAGAAGAAGAGGGATTGGCCGATATCTTTAAAGAGGCTGGTTTTGAATGGCGGCTGGCTGGGTGTTCCATGTGCCTGGCCATGAACCCGGATCAATTGGAACCTGGTGAGAGATGCGCCGCAACCTCCAATCGCAATTTTGAGGGTCGACAGGGTCGTGGGGGGAGGACTCATCTTATGTCACCTGCGATGGCCGCTGCTGCCGCGGTTACTGGAAAACTTACTGATGTGCGGGAGCTGATTTAATGGATAAGTTTGAAAAACTAAGCGGTGTTGCAGCGCCAATGCCTCTGATCAATATAGATACAGATATGATAATCCCAAAAGTTTTTTTAAAAACTATTAAACGCTCTGGACTCGGGGTGAATCTCTTTGACGAGATGCGTTACGATGGGGTTGGCAATGAAATCCCGGAATTTGTATTGAACAAACCTCAGTATCGTAATGCAGAAATAATAATTGCGGGCGATAACTTCGGCTGTGGATCTTCCCGCGAACATGCTCCATGGGCGATCAAAGATTTTGGGATCCGTTGTATTATTTCAACGAGCTTTGCAGATATCTTTTTCAACAACTGTTTTAAAAATGGCGTTCTGCCAATTGTCCTTGCCAAAGGGCAGGTTGAAGTACTTATGGAAGATGCCGAAAAAGGATCTAATGCTAGAATAGAGATAGATCTGGAAGCGCAGACCGTTACATCGTCTGATGGTGAGGTATTTCATTTTGATGTGGATGCTTTTAAGAAACACTGTTTACTTAATGGACTTGACGATATCTCGCTTAGCCTTGAAAAATCTAGTGCTATTGAAAATTATGAGACGAAGTTAGGCATAGAAAGACCTTGGGTATGATTTTCGCAACAAATACTATGGACTGCTTAAATTAGTATTAATTGAGCTTAAGCGCTCACTCACATATGTACTTTAGTTTAATTGTTCAAAATGGGATTTTAAACAAGCTTGCTGGTTGCCTGCCCAAATTGAGTGTTGATCCTTACCCACGTTTCAGATCCTGATATTAAAAAGGATTTCATGAAATAATGAATTAACCAACTTGTAGCTTTCACAATCTATCAATTAGTAAAGAATATCTGATATTATTTAGTGCCAAACATGCGGTCGCCTGCATCCCCAAGTCCAGGCACAATATACCCTTTTTCGTTTAAATGACTATCAAGAGCGGCCGTTACAATTGGCACATCAGGATGAGCATCTTTCATTCGCTTTACTCCTTCAGGAGCCGCTAAAAGACACATAAATCGAATGTTTTTTGCACCAGCATTTTTTAAAAGATCAATTGCCGCGGCGGATGAATTACCAGTAGCCAGCATCGGGTCAACCGCAATAATAAGCCTATCTTCCAGAGCATCTGGCGCTTTGAAATAATATTGTACAGGTTGGAGTGTATCCTCATCACGGTATAGGCCAACAAATCCAACACGTGCCCCTGGTATAAGCTCTAACACACCATCCAACAAGCCATTCCCTGCCCTGAGTATAGATACGAGCGCCATTTTTTTACCGGCAAGCACGGGAGCATCCATCGCTTCAAGTGGTGTTTCAATCCGTTCAGTTGTTAACGTCAGTTCTCGAGTGATTTCATAAGCGAGTAGTTGGCTTATTTCGCGCAGCAGTTGCCGGAAAAGTGGTGTAGCTGCGGTCTTGTCGCGCATAAGGCTGAGCTTATGCTGCACGAGAGGGTGCTTGACTATGGTGAGATGATCTTTCATGCGGCATCCAATCTTTTTCGCAGTTTTGTTTTGGTTGTGTTATCGCAAAATGCAGAGGTCAATGCTGTTCTATTCAGCTCTTTAAAGTCTTCTTTGCACCACCCAAAGGCTTTTGACAATTTGCTATATTCTTTGCGCATATCTGTGTGGAAGAATGGTGGGTCGTCTGTTGAAACAGTTACCTTTACACCCATGTCTTTTAGTCTCGCAATTGGATGAGTAGGCATATCAGGAAACATTTGCAGTGCCACATTTGAACCAGGGCAAACTTCTAGCGTTATATCCCGATCAATTAATTCTTGCACAAGGTCAGGATCATCGATCACTTGTACTCCATGGCCCACGCGTTGCACATTCAGATCAAAGATGGCCTGACGAACACTCTCTGCACCACCCCATTCTCCGGCGTGCGTTGTTAAAGAAAGCCCTGCTTCACGCGCTATATCGAAGCTATCAAGGTAATCTGATTGCATACCAATTGCTTCATCGCCACCCATACCAAAGCCACAGATAAAATCCCCTGCCGTTTCCGCTGCACAGAGTGCTACTTTTTTGGCCGTTTCCGCGCCAAAATGCCGAATGCATGTCACAATCCCTTTCATTGTAATACCCGATGATTTTTCAGCCTCATTTGCGGCTTCTTCGATAGCAGAAAGATACTCTCGCCATGCTCCAATTTCAGCGTTACCGCAAAAATTGGGTGATAAAAAAGTTTCTGTATATATAACGCCATTTTTAGCGCTTTGTTCTAAAACAGCCCGGGTTAATTTATAAAAATCCATTGGACTGGTTAAAACGCTTGTTGCTGTTTCATATATCGAGAGGAAGTGCTCGAAATCACGAAAGAAATAATTTCCGTCTTTATCAAAAATGCCACCAATATCCATATTTTTTTCATACGCCTTCTGCTGGATAAAAAGAGGAGGTGCTGCGCCCTCAAGATGCAGGTGCAATTCAACCTTCGGCATTTCATACTCTGTATTCATCCTGTGACGTCGCAAGGGGGCTGGTGGATATTAAGATGCCGTAATACCAGATTTGCCACATCCTTAAACCCGATATGGCCAAGGGAGATCACGTCTTTGGTTGAGCAAAGCACGGGCACTCTTTCCCGTGTATGGTCTGTTCCGACCCAAGTTGGATCATTTCCGTGGTCTGCCGTAAAAATCATTAGATCATTTTTCCGCAAGTTTGGAAGAATTCGACCGATTTCTTCATCGAACCATTCCAGTGCTTTGGCATAGCCCGCCACATCACGACGATGCCCGAAAAGACTGTCAAATTCAACAAAATTTGCGAAAATAAAACTACCCTCTTTTGCTGACTTGACTTGATTTGCAAGAATTTTCATCAGTTCGGCATCTGTGCCCTTGTGGGCCTTATCAATTCCTTGCAAGGAAAAGATATCTGCTATCTTACCGATACTGATGACTGGATGCCCGGCGTCTTGTACAGTATTTGTGAGTAATTTTTTTGGTGGTGACAAAGCAAAATCGCGTCGGTTTTTGGTTCTGACAAAATTATTATTTTTTTCTCCTATAAAAGGTCGTGCAATAACGCGGCCGATGTTGCGTCTGTGAATTTCTGGAGCAATTTGTTCACACAGGCTTATCAACCTCCGTAACCCAAAATACTTTTCATGGGCGGCAATTTGAAAAACGCTATCTGCGGAGGTGTAGCAAATTGGCCAACCAGTTGCGCAGTGCTTTTCCCCCAGTTCTCGAATAATCTCAATGCCCGAACTATGGCAATTCCCTAAGATACAACTGACCCCTGCAATATCACAAACAATGTCAATTAAATCACTTGGAAATGAATTTATTTTATCTGGAAAAAAACACCAGTCCTGACAAACAGGTAAACCTGCCAACTCCCAATGTCCGGAAGGTGTATCCTTGCCTTTTGATGTTTCTGTGGCAACACCCCATTGTCCTTTGACAAGGCCTGCAAGGCCTGGTGCCGTTTTTCTAGCAGCCAAACAAACGGCCGCACCTAAGCCAAGGTTTACAAGGTTTGGAACTTTTAGTGGACCGGAGCGCCCTATGTCTGCCTCACCCCTCGCGCAGGCTATCGCAATATGCAGAACTGTATTTGCACCTGTGTCCGGTATCCCATCATTAAAGTAATTTTCGGCATCAGGTGCACCTCCGATGCCAACGGAGTCCATTACTACGAGGAACACCCGCTGCTTCATGTCACTTTATCCAATACTAAGGGTCTTTCAGTAGGAATGTTTTGAGATAGTATCAAAGCATTGAAAACTTGTCTTGCAGCGGTTTCGGCCGTTTCAATACGTGCTGCATGGATCTTTAAAATAGGTTTGCCTCTTTGAAGATGTGTGCCTATCGGGGATATATCGCTTATTCCAACAGCAGGATTAATGGTGTCTGTTTCGACTTTACGACCGGCTCCTAAATTTACGCAAGTCAAGCCAAGAGCCTCCGAGTTCCAACCTGCTATATAACCGCCACTCTCCGCCTTGACTTCCAATATAACTGGTGCCTCTGGAAGAAAAAATTTCCAATTTTCAACAAAGTCAATTGGGCCCCCCATCGCAGCAATCATTTTGCCAAAAGTTTCGGCAGCATCTCCACTTTCCAAAAGTGATTCAAGCTTTGCCTTTGCTTCTGTAACCGAAGCGATGACACCGTTGGTTACCAACAACTCTGAACCTAGTTTCAAACAGAGTTCCTTAAGTCTCCCTTCCTTTGAGTGAACAAGCACGTCCATCACATCATTTACTTCGACTGCGTTTCCGATAGAAGGGGCTAGAGGTTCATTCATATCAGTAATAAGCGCCAATGTTTTGCATCCAGCTAGATTAGCGGTCTCTACTAGTGCTTTCCCCAGTATACGAGCGTCCTCTGAAGATTTCATAAATGCCCCATTGCCAGATTTGACGTCTAAAACAAGTCCTTCAAGGCCGGCGGCTAGTTTTTTAGATAGTATAGATGCTGTGATTAATTCCAGACAATCAATGGTGGCTGTCACATCACGGATGGCATAGAGGCGTTTATCGGCGGGAGCTATGTTCACAGTGGCACTGACAATAGCGCAACCGACTTTGTCGACTACTTTAGCCAGCAATGCAGAATCCATATTAACATTTATTCCGGGAATGGACTCCAATTTATCAAGTGTTCCGCCCGTATGTCCAAGACCACGCCCGGAAATCATCGGTACACAAATTCCCGCTGCTGCTAAAAGCGGGGCTATAATCAAAGATGCACAATCTCCCACACCGCCTGTGGAGTGTTTGTCCAGAACTGGCTTATCTGTTTTCCATTTCAGAGTATCGCCGCTGTCACGCATGGCAGAAGTCAAGGCAACAAGGGCCCGCTCCTCCAGTCCGTTTAATGTAACGGCCATTGCAAATGCGGCTACTTGTGCATCGCTTATGCTTTTGTCAGCGAGGCTTTTTGAAAACCAGATTAGTTCCTCTTTGCTAGGTGTTTCTTTTTTCTTGATCTTAGTGATGATTGATCTGGCGTCAGTCATTACGAAACATTTCCCATATGCTCCTGGGTAAAAACTCCAGGAAGCAAATCTGACACCTTAAATTGTGCTTCCTTTCCATCGCAGGTAGCTAAAGTAACAATCACTTCTGGATCAGCAAATTCTGCAAGCTTTTGGCGACATCCGCCGCAGGGTGGTACAGGTAAAGGGCAGTCAGCCACGACATATACCTCAACGATAAATTTATCGCCCGCAGCGATCAGTGCAGCAATTGCCCCGGCTTCTGCACATGTGCCTTCAGGATAAGCGGCGTTTTCTACATTTACTCCAACAAAAATATTTCCTTTTTCACTTTTGAGAGCGGCGCCTACCTTAAAACCTGAATAAGGCGCATAAGCATTTGTGCGAACTTGGTGCGCTGCGTCTTTTAGGTTCGTCATAATTATTACCTTAATTAGTTTCTGCCAGAATAGTTTCAAAAGCACCTGGCAGAGACACTTCCAATAGTTCAAGGTCCTCACTGGGATTGACATAGCAAGTTTTCATATTTGGCGGAATCACGAAAGCATCTCCGGAAGTAAGGGAAAAGGGTTCTTTGCCTTCACCGTGAAGGGTCATTGCTCCCTCCATAACAAAAGTGAAAAGAATGTCACAACTGTGCCAATGTTCCTTGATAGGCTCTCCATTTGGCTTGATCACTTCAACCCCTGCAACGTTTTTGGTGTGATGGGCAATTGTCGTATCTCTTGAAATGAACCCCGGGATGCGAGAATTCGACCACTCTGCCTCATTAGCTTTGTGGTGAACAAATTTTTGTCCCTGAAATTCACGTTCGGGGTCGAATTTGTCATTTGGTAGTTCCATTTGGTGATCGATGGTGGTGATATGTTCGGCAGGAACGCCAATTTCGATAACTTCGATGTTGTCACTTGCAAAAAGAACGCGGTGGCGAATTTCTGGAGGTTGGATTACACAGTTACCAGCATAAAGTCGGAAAGGTTTACCTTGATCTTCGTAAACAAGATCGACCCAACCACGATAACAGAAGATGAGTTGGAACCCGACTGTATGATAATGAACGGTATCCGGTACAGGGCCTCCATCTGGTATACGAATATGGCTTGCAATTATTGATCCACCAAGACGGTCAGGTATTAAATCACGGTAATGCATGCCGGCCCGACCAATGATCCACGGCGCCTGGTCCGCAAGCCTTCGAACCACAAAACTATGCTGCGTTTCAGGCAAAACCAGTTTCGGATTTAGCTCGACAATTTCTATCTCAGTTCCGTTTGGCGCTACAAGAAGCGTCTTTCCTTCAGCGAAAGTTGTGGGGTCTTCACAGCAAATACGCAATAGACCAGGCTGGCTTGATGCATATTTCTCGATGCGAACGTTTAATCCATGACCAGAAAATGATGCCACTATGGGATCATCTGCCGGATAAATCATATCCATCCGCAAACCAAGAACTTTTGTGTAAAAAGGTATGTCGTCACGAATTTCATTCGTAGGTAGTACAACCTGTGCAACCGTCTGTGACATCATTTTCCTCCAAAAGTAACTTGCGAAACCTTCGTTTGAGTTACAAGACCTATAAACTAAAAAACGAGCCTTACACGAAAATCAAGCGTAGTAGAACTAAATACGGATATATCTCGTTACTATAAGTGACAAGGGGATCGAGATGAGTTTAAAAATAATTGGTTAAAGTGAATTATACCTGGCCGGCAAATTGAGACGCGTTATAATCTCCTTAATTCTAGATATGGATGGTTTGTGAAAGGACTTCCTACATTGGGCAACACATTCGAGCAATTGGCAAAGAACGCCTCAACTATGGCAAAGATGATTATCTCACCTTATATTGTTTTCTGACCTTTCTTTGTCTCACAGGCATTTTGTTTTTCGTATATAAATGTAGATGGTTGGAACCGCTGACTATTCTGGCTATAATGATAGACAGTAACGTTCTACCTTTATTTTATTGAACAGAGTTATCATGAGGCTCCAATTGACAAAAGAATTCGACAACTTTTCCATAAAAAAGATCAACCGTAGGGCAGTCTGAGGTGGAAATGACACTAGACAAAACGGCTATCCGAAATGCAGCTACTATAATTGTCGTGCGCGACAGGAGCTTCGAACCAAAAATACTTATGGGACAGCGTGGGGCGAACGCTGCGTTTATGCCGAATAAGTTTGTTTTTCCTGGTGGCGCAGTGGATCCTGGTGATAGGAATATTCACTTGGTAGATATAATACCGGAACCGTGTCTGGGACGATTGGCAGATAGATCGGATCCAGACCTTGTCCACTCTCTATGCGTTGCCGCAATCAGGGAATTATTTGAGGAGACCGGACAAATTCTTGGTGTGAAAACGGAGTGGAAAGATCCTGTTCCCAACGACTGGATAAATTTTGCTGCTGCTGGCTTTGTGCCAGACGCATCGGGGTTGCAGTTTGTTTTTCGAGCGATTACGCCGCCTGGACGGCCACGACGGTTTGATGCTCGTTTCTTCTTTGTGGATGCAGATCTGCTAATGAATAACATCGATGACTTTTCCGCTGCTTGTGATGAGTTATCCCATTTACAGTGGGTGGCCTTAGATCAGGTCCGAAAATTTGATCTTCCCTTTATTACCGAGGTAGTCTTGGCAGAAATTGGCGCACGTATCAAAAACACATCGCCGCCTGAATCGGTACCATTTTTTAAAAATGATGATGAGGGAAGCGAATTTTTGCGATTGCGAGGGCACACCATACAGGACGCGTTGTAAAAAAGCTTAAATAACCAGTAACAAAATTACTATACTTGCTGCTAAGAATACAACACCGCCGAGTTCGCTAAGAGATATTTTTTCACGAAAGAAAAAGTAACTAGCAGCCAAACTTAGAAGTAATTCAACCTGGCCAAGTGCTTTGACATAGGCTGCATTTTGCAGACTAAATGCCGTGAACCATCCGTATGAGCCACCCATGCTAGTCAGGCCTACCCACACTGCTGATTTACGGGCGTCCCAGACAGCTGATAGTTGACCGGGTTCGCGGAGATAAATCCATATCGTCATAGAGACCATTTGCAGTGTTACCACTGCCAGCAATGTTACTGCTGCGACCGATAGGGCAGAGGGCATGTCAATCTGAAGAGTTGCTCCGCGATAGGATACGGCTGAAATGGCAAAGAGAAGTCCTGATAAAAGGCCAATCCCGGTCGCTCGATTGAAATACCTATGCGACCTGTTTTGGCCGTTGCCAGTTCCTTCTGAAAGGAGAAGTACGCCGATAAGACCGAGTAAAATAGCTCCGAAGCCAAACAATGACACACCTTCCTGCAGCAGAACTAAACCAACGAGCATGGCTTGAACCACTTCCGTTTTTTTGAAAGTGATGCCCACTGCGAAATTTCGTTCTTTGAACAATGCAACAACACAAATGGTGGCTAGAATTTGTGAAATACCACCTAAACTTGCGTAAAACCAAAAAAATGTTGAAAGCACAGGAAGTTTGGTACCGCTTTTTAAAAAATATATGCTAACTGCCAGCCAGAGGAATGGCGCAGAATAGCAAAACCTGGAGAAAGTTGCGCCCGCTGTTGAGAGTTGGGCGCCGCTTAATACCTTTTGAAGCATGAAGCGCACTGTTTGCAGGCTGGCAGCAATAAGCGTGGCAAAAATCCAAAGTTCCATAGGAGAAAGCTAAACTCTATTTGATCGGTCTTGGCTATCCCAATAAGCGTATTCAGTGAATAGTAATTTTTAGTTTCTAAGAGATCTTGTCAAACCGGTTTACGAAAAAATCAAGATCGCCAGTTCAGTGTGACAATTCAAAAGGACAACATCTTTAATGTCCGTCATTACTTGATTGGAAATATGTTCAAAAACAATTATTGTGTAAGACAACCAGCAAATTTAAAGCCGCTTGTCTTAATTACTTGAATCGTTTAACCAACTTCAACCACGGTGGCGAGTTGGCGGAGTGGTGACGCAGCGGATTGCAAATCCGTGTACACCGGTTCGATTCCGGTACTCGCCTCCA
>MDTB01191797.1_pt1 | contig 49047 bp, 35 predicted proteins | sample 811161 | NCBI WGS metagenome assembly MDTB01 (sample SAMN05326650, study PRJNA326480) | marine metagenome | isolation source: seawater | place: Mediterranean Sea | collected 2009
AGATCATCCTGTATCTCCGAATACACCACCCCATAACTGCAACCTGATATCAAAAGTTTTTTATTCATATATTTGTAAAACCTTATTTAAAAGTGGAAATACCTCTCCAAAATTTTCATGCCTGTAAGCATCTGTTTGTAAAATTCTATCCATTCTTTGTTTTCTAATTTGTTCGCTGTCTCTGTCATTGGCATTCATAAAGTTTAATGTAGGTTTAAAATCTGTCAACATGCTGTATCTTGTGTTAACAATATTTTTTACATTTTTTGGCAATGTCTGAATATTAAAATAATCTGGATCAAAAAGTGTGTTAACATAGAAAAATTTAGGTTGGTACTGAGCTACCCAAAAGGCAATCTTAGCCAAACTAAAAATATTAAAAATACTGACAGTGGTGCATATTTGAAATTCCATATTAGATGTTGCGTTCTGTTTCCACTTGACTAAATTAGCTCCTACTTCTCTCCAGTTAGCAGGATATCTTTGATATTCGAATTGCGGTCCAATATCATCAATACTAAAAGCAACTTCTACTCTTTTAAAATAATTCCAAAGATCAAAAATCTCCTTTGGCGGTAAATGAGTACCGTTTGTATTATAGTGTATATCAATATTTTTTGCATAACCTTTTTCAACACAGTGCATTAATATTTTAAAATGATCCTTTATCATAAAAGGCTCTCCGCCTGTAAATTCAAAATATTCAACATATTTTAAATCGTCTTTAAGATCTTCAAAAAACTTAGGATTACGTTTTGGCCATCCACCTTCTTTTAAATTCTTTTTTGCTACAGGATTTTCTCCATAGTCTAATTCTTCCTGTGCCCATTTGCTTGAACTCCAAGATCCACATATTCTACATTTTAAATTGCAAACATTTCCTAACTTAAAATCTATAAATTTTAATTCAGGTGTAGATTCAGTAGTCCATTTTTTTAAACTATTTTTCATTTTGTATATGCTATTCATTCTTTTGCTTGTTTTTCCAGCATCTTCTTCTTGCCAGCAACTTTGACAGCCTTTTGGTCTTTGTCCGTTTTTAAACTGGGCTCTTAGTTTTTCCATATAATCATTATTTTGTATATTTTTTAAACTTTCTTCGTAAACTTTCACATTAGGAATAGAGCCTTTATAGAGGCAACACGGAGATGCGCCGCCATTAACATCTACTTCTAAATGTGTCCAAGGTAAAGGACAAACATTTGTTTTTAAATATTTTTCCACCATTCTAAAATTCTTTTATCTTGTTTTAATATTTTTGTTATATCTTGCTTCCGTATTTTATCCAACCATAATTGTCTTAACTTTCCCTTTTTAGTTGGAGTAAATGTTTCTCTTGTTTTTAAATTTTTTAACACATCAATTAAGGCTCTTTGTTTATTTGTTGCTTTTGGCTCCATATAAACTAAAGCTTCGTCAATTATATTATGTAATAAATTTTTAGGCAGTGATAATGGGCTTAAAATTTCATCATTACTAAAAGTAAACATAACTTTAGTCAAAATTTCTGTATTTAATTTTTGGCTTAAATCAAACATGTTTTTTAATTCTAAAAGACCTAATAAAGTAATTGTAAAATCTAAACGCATTTGTCGAGGGTGTGTTGCTACACTAAGGCCTTCCTTGAAGTTTCTTAACCATTGTTCGTAATTTAATCCATCTCTAATGTATTCTCCTGTGTGTTCTGTACCATCAATACTTGCACAAACTTGCCAATCTTTGAAATAATTTAATAGATCAAATAAATTGGATTTCCTAAAACTTGTTCTACTCAAGTTTGTGTTATATCGAACATAAACTTGATCGGCAAAATCTAGCTCAATAATACGCTCCATTGCTTTCCAATGAATATCCCACATTAAAGGTTCGCCTCCACACCAATATATCTCTCTAATTTGCTTTGTCTCAACTGCATTAATAAATTCTTCAACTACTTGTTTGTCCTGAAAACTTTTAATTTGTTCCCGTAAAGGAGATACCATCCATGGAGAATTGTTTTTGTCAATTTTTTTATTTTTTCTTGTTTCAGCTTCCCAGCTTGAACTTAACATATCGCCACACATTCGACATTTAAAATTACATAAGTTGTTGAACCTATAGTCAAAACTTATTGTTTTCATTGTAGTAAATCCGGAATTATCTGTGCTAGCAAACGCTTCATTAATTTTATCTTTGAATAATTGATTCCAGTATGATCTATATACATCTGTGTTTAATAATTTTTCATCACATACTTCACATTCTTTTAATTTTTCTCCTGCCATCATTCTTTTTCTTACAGAACGCATATGTTCTCCGTTCCAGTGTTCTTCTAAACTTAATGGCTTATAACTTTTCGATTGATTACCTGTGTCTATATATTGTTTAAAACTTTGTGCAGGTTCTCTGCTTGCACAACACATTCTTCTTTCTGTTTGTGGACTAAGATATGTGTGGGTCCAAGGAGCCATACAAAAAGTTTTATTGCCGTTACTTGGTTTGATTCTAGTCATACAACTCCTTTAATTCAGGAAAGGTTTTTGTAACATTTTCATTTCTTATATTATCCAATTTTGCCATGCCTTCTTTAAATTGGTTAAAGTCTTTATGTAAATCTCTACGCATCATGTAATCTATACCACTTTGAAATCCTTTTGTTGCTCTAGTGAGAGAGTCTTGTGGTTTTAGCCAGCTTATATGTTTTTCAATTTTATCTTTGACTATAAGTTTAAAATGATTAGGCAAAAGATCTATACGTTGCCAATATGGATATTGAAGTAAGTTAAAATTGAAGTCTTGAGGTTTTAGTAAACCTTGATCAACCCAATTTCTATGAAAGTCTGTAATATGCCAAGCGTTTATAAGTCCAACAGTTGAACTAATATAAAAGTCAACTTGGGGGCAAACTTTTAACATTCTTTTACGATTTTCAACTATTTGGCTCCAGTCTGTTCCTTTTCTCATGAACTCAGCTCTATCACCTTCTGCATCAAGACTGGCTCCTATGCTTACAGATTCAAATTTGTTCCATAATTCTAATACATCCATATCTTTAAATTTTAGCTTTGTAAAATTTGTATTATAGATTAGTCTTACATGATACATTTTTCTTTTGTCAAGTTCTTTTAATATTCTATAGTGCTCTTCCATTATTAAAGGTTCACCGCCAGCAAAATAAAATTGTTCCACATGATCAAATTGTTTTAACATTTGTTCCCAGATGTCATTACTGGTTCTTCCTACACGCATTATTTTTGCATGATTTGGTGGTGCCCCTGTTAGCTTTTTGTGATCTTCATACCAATTAGAACTAAACCAAGTACCACAACTTCTACATGCTAAATTACATAAATTTGAAAATCTAATATCCCAATATTTTATAACAAAGTCTGCTGTGCCATCTTGTTGTGTTTGTTCTATCATTCCTATATTATGACCAAAATGTTTGTTACTGCTTAAACGCAAACTAAAAAATCCAGACTTTTCTTGGTCGTAGCATTTTGTACATTGCCTACTTTTTTTGTTATCAAGCATGTTCAAACGCATTTGTTTCATGTCTTTGCCATTGAACACTGTTTCCATTGAATCTTTATTGAGATCTCCTACAGGAAACTTATCTAATGCAAAACAACAAGGATAGGCTCGGCCATCTGGAAATGCATGTAAATGAAGCCATGGCATCATACAAAATGTATCACTTTCAATCAACAGCTCCTTTTGTTTTGGAGTCATGTCTTTAATTTTTAATTTTTCCGGTTCTTTAGCTCCGTACTCATAGCCCATTGTACCACTCTCCTATAATTGGAAATGTTTTTGTAAAATTTTTATTTCTTCGCTCGTCGTATTGTTTATAAAAGTTTTTAAAATCTGACCTTAACTTTGGTAAATTAAATGCTTCACTATGCGGAGTTTTTACAACATCTAAATAGTCAATTAATCTCGATGTGTGTGCAACTTCCATTGGTTCAATTTCTTCAATGTTATTATCAAGCCACTTGCTTAAATTGTCCTTAAATTGGGTCCTTAAATTATTAGGTAAGATTAGAGGAGACTGGAAACTAGGAAAACGTAAAATGTTCAACGTAAAATTAAAATTTACATCATAGACTCGTTTGAAATCTTTTTTATTTTTGACTACCATTGTTAAAAATTCAGGCAAAGACTCTAAACACAGAGCGTTGACTGTACACATATTATGAATACCTGCAGGCCTAATATCCGGCAAATTTAAAAGATGCGTATACCATGTGTTGTAGTTCATGCCATCTCTTATGTAATTACTTTGTTCGTCGGTTGATTCATTGCTAGTATAGATATGCAAGTTTGGTACATTTTTTACTTTGTTTAAAAACTTAATAAACAATTCTCTTTTTGGCACTAGATTAGAATTAATAGCTAATCGCATGTTTGGATTGACTTTACTTTTTTGTGTTTCGAACCAATCTAGCAATCTCCATAAGCTCGGTGACATCATAGGCTCCCCACCTGTAATTCTTAATTCATCTAAAGTTTTGTGTAAGTCTGACTCCCACCATTTAAAAAAAGCTTCTACATATGGATTTGTTTCACTATCCTTATACAACTGAGCACCTTTATGGTCATGAGTAAAATGATTTCTTCCATCACTAACTAAATTTTTATAAGCACCTTTTTGTTTAATATCTCTTACCCATGTGCTACTAAAAGCAGGATTGCAATAAGAACAAGCAAAATTACAAGTCCTATCAAAAGCTATTTCTAAAGTTTTAAGATTTACATCTTGGGTAATAGACGTTTTACTTGCAATCTCTAAATCAGCTTTGTTGTAAATTTTACTTTTATAAACTCTATCACTGATAGCATCTCTACCCATATCCTCAATTTTCCAACAATATTCACAGCCCTTAGGTCGTTCGCCTGCAATCATTTTTGCTCGATCTTGTTTTTTCTGTGGGGTATTATGTAAAAGTTTTGGATTGTCTTTTATTTTGTTTATATCAACTTTGTGTGCTGGTGGGTGATGACAGCTTGTAGTCATTCCAGATCCCAACCAAATTGTTGCATTATACCATTTTGCTCCACAAAAACTTGGTGAAAGTTTATCTAAAATTTGTTTTTTAAAATCTATATCTTTCATATATTTTTACATTCCTGCCAAAAATCAATCATTTCAGGAAATGTCCTTTCAAAGCTAGTACCTCTTCTTCGATCGTGTTCGTTAAAAAATGCGTAAAAGTTTCTTTTAAGCTGTGCGTCAGCATTAAAATTTTTGCGCCAGTAGGCAAGATTACGAAGCATTTTTTGAATCTCAAAGTCTTTAAAAATTGCAAACTCAGATTCTTTGTACGAGCCTTCTTGGAAGTTTTGCATCATACTTATATTGTTTTCATGTATCTGTTGATAGCTCTCAGGTAACATTGTAATTTGTTGCCAAGCCGGCTCCCTTAACAATGGTATATCAAACCATACTCTTTGATAGCTAGTGCTATATTTCTGTCGTAATTGTCTGATGTAGGCCAGAAGTTTGTCAAGGCTGGTTACACTAAGATTATTGTAAGTGATGATAAAAGTCACACTATTACGAACAGGTATTCTATCCAAAAATTCTTCTACTGTGTCGCTAAAATAATTCCAATTTAGTCCGTGCCTAATGTATTCTGCTTGTTCTCCAAATGCATCCACACTTACAAATTGCATGAAATGTTCTACGTGCTCATCAAGACATATCCTTTTGACCATATCAAAATATTTGTTTTTTAATTTGTAGTCGGGTGGACACATATTACTGGTTACATTTAAATGTAAATCCTTTTTTGGATTGTCTATTACCCACTGTAACACTTTGTATGTGTTGTTATCCATCATAGGTTCTCCACCTGTCATTCTAAAGTGCTTAAGATTTTTATAAAGCGTAGGCCACCAACGCCAGAAAGCTTCTTTGTAAGGATTTGATTCTCTATTTGGTATAGGTTTTCTTCGTCCTTGAAAATGTTCTGGAGCGTTGTGGGCCGGAGATGTTGGATATTGGCCATACCGGTCTATCTCCTGTGCCCACGTGGTCGAAAACTGTGGTGAACAATAACTACACTTGAAATTGCAAGCGTTGTTAAAGTTTACTTCCACATATCTCGGCGTCCATTCTGAGTCTATAGGTTTTCCAACAATTGACTCAAAATCTTGTATTGCCCAAGGTTCTCCTGAGCGATAAACTCTGTCTGAAGTGCCATTAGCATCTTCTATATTCCAACAATAACTACAACCTGCAGGCCTTTCACCTTTCAACATCTGTTTTCTTTCACTAATTTTTTGTTCAGTATTGTGTAGTGCCGCAGGGTTATCTTTGATTGCAGTTGGATCTATTTTGTGTAAAGGCGGATGATAACAACTGTTTGTAAGACCAGTTGGCAAATGTAAGCTGACCTGATTCCATTTTGCAAGACAAAAAGATGGTGACACACTGTCTAGTTTTTGTTTGGCCACATCTGCCGCTTTTTGATAAGCACTAGTTTTCAAGATCCTGTACTCCTCTGTTTATGTGTGTGGGTTGAGTAAATTTAAAAAATCTACTACTACTTGCATCAAAATCTGGCACATTTAAATTAAGTTTTTGCTCTAAAGATCCTTTATATTCACTTAATTCGGTTTCTAAATGTCCTTTGTGCAGTACTTCAAAACTTTCTTTTAAAACGTCCAAGTCCAATTGGCAAGGTTCGTTTATTACTGCTTGGTCATAACACCCAACTCTAGCACCCAACATTGCATATCTTCCATGTTCAACATCAGCACCTATTGTCATCCAGGTGTTTAATTTAATTAAGTTACTGTGTGCAATTTCTTTTTGAAAAATTGTTGGATTAACTCGTAGTCCTTGATTCATACTGAGCTTAACTCCTTCTCTATAACCTGCCAAAAATGCTTGATCTGGAGATGTATTGATTACTGTAGTAGAATAACAGTTATGAAGATTACAATGTGGCACTGTCCAACAAAAGTCCTTACTACTTTGTTCGTCTATTGCATTTTCATGTGTTTTCATTTTTAGGCAAGTTTCTTTACTCCAACCTACAAGTCCACCGTTACCATATACCAGTCCGTTAACATTATTTTTTCCACGCCATCTATGAACATTTTTTTTGTTTGTTTTAGTCCAGTCTAATGTTTGTAATAAAAAAGTCTCATCAATTACATTATCACCATCAACACTGATAAAAAAATCAGTTTCGGCCATTTCAGCGGCGGCCTTGTGTGCGTTGTCAAACCCTTTTACACCATGAACACGTTTAGCCCACGGCACTTTGTTTAGGAGATCAGCATAATTTTGTTCGCAGTTTGGCTCTTTATAGCTAATAAAAACAAAATCTAAGTCTAAAACTTTTATTTTATCTGCCATTTATAACCTTTCACATCAGAGTCAACTGGCCAATATGGATTATTATCTAAGAACTTGATACCTTTATCTGTTTTTGTAAGCACAGCTTGTTGTTGTTCCTTTGGTACAATAGGTCTTTTACAGATTACAATCCCATTTGGCCCTTTTTGACAAAAATAATTTGTTTCACCTGAGCGTTGTATATCTAATTTTTGTTTCAATGACACTTCAATGTTGTTGCCATCAATATTAACAAAGTGCTTTTTTGGCTCTTTATTCTTAAATTTTTCTAAAGCTTCAAAGAATCCCGGCATCAAGCTTCTCCATTGTGTCTTTTTCAAAATAATGCCATATCCTTGACTGTTTATACCCGCCTAAATATAATGCATCATTGTCTTTATAGATTTGTAAGTACTCATTGTTCTTGTAAACTGGCGTCAATCCATTAACATCGTTTTTGTTGTGAACAAATTTGAAAAAATCATAATCAATTTTTTTAAACTGTAAAGGATCTAACATTTTATTTGCCAATGCATAGACCACATCGGTTGTTGGTTCAGTGTCATAACAGTTTACAAGCAATTGATCCTTAACTTTTTCCCAATTATCAATTAGCCTTTTACAAACTAGATAAAATTTCATTGCCCAAATACTTTTTCGAAAATAGTGTAGACCTGAATAAATGTTAGGTAAAGCATTATCTTCAAAAAGTTTACGGTATATTGTTTTTTGGATAATATCATCTTTGTAATTTCTACAATTATAGGAATGAACCATGTCCCATTGACATAAATGACTCCACCACCAATCAGTTGTATTGGTGAAAATCATATCTGCCTCCAGTTTTATTGTATGGGTAAATGGAGATAGCTTGAATGCCTGCCATTCCTTATCAAATTTACCCTTTATATTGCCTTCAAACAGCTCAACATGGTCAACATTTTTAACCCGGTTGGGTAATTGTAACCAATGATTATCAGTTATGATGCAGGTTTTGTTATGTTTGTTATATTTTTTAATACTAAATGCAAGTTTTTCACTAGCTTCAATATACTTGTCACCAAAAGCAAACCAAACATATCCTCTATCTAACATTACAAAACTCCTTATCCAAAACATGCACGTCCATGTCTGTGATCACATTAATTTTATTATTGTATTTGTAGACAACACTCGAACTGTCTATGTCCAAAACATCAAACTCATGCGGCAACATATTCATCGGAGAAGAAATATAATTATTATTGTAAATTTGTCCTTCTAATTGATGTAAAGCAATAGCAAACGCATAATCATTGCGATAATTTTTAAATTTTATTCTGTATAAGTTTCGAAAATGTTCATAGTTTTGTTGTACATGTTTAATCATGTCAAAAAATGTTTTGACTCTTTCTGTTTTCTTAAACATCACTACTGTTGCCCATACTATAGGTATAGTGCTCTCCAGTCTTCCAGCAATTCTATTCAATCCTGTGATGTCATTCACCTTGTTATGAAGTAAAAAATCGTTATCACTTTTGCACAATTCTAATAGATTTGGAGTAAAGCACAAGTAATCACAATCTAATAGCAATGTTGTTTCATACAAACTGTGTTCATATGCTTTTGCTCTTTCCATATTGTACCATGGTACATTTTTACCTCTATAAAATCTATAATTTTGTGTTTGTGGTTTTATTATCCTATATGAAAGTCCACCAAACTGTGGAAATTTTCTATGTGTGTTATGATCTGTTACTATTGTAATGGGTAAATTTAAATTTTTTTTAATCAACTCGCATGACTTTAATGCCAGTTTGCTATACTCAGTTGTTGGAGTGTCAAAACAATACATCAATACACCGGTGGTCATTACTTTCTCCTTCTTAGATCTTCATGTAACTGGCTATATGTGTTTAATGTTTCTTGATTTCTTTCAATTAATTTTTTCAAAAAGTCATCTGGGTCTTTGATGTGACATGGATTGTCATTAGTGTCTAACAGATAAAATTGTTTTGAGTGTGCTTTGAGAGTCGACACTGTATTGATTGTCTGTGCATCTGCCCTAAACAACCTACCCTCATAGGCCATTATCTGCCTTGCCCGCATTTTTTCCAAACTGTTACGTTTGGTAATGTTCAAATCATGTGCTAGATCTGAATACTTTTTTAATTTGCCAATATCCATAATTCAATTATACTAATAATTATGGGTATTTTCAAGTGAGAAAAAATTAATTCTTAGTCGTTATTGACTATGGCGTTAGATACATTGGCAACTGATATATTAGTGTACACTGTGCTAAGACCTTGAGCAGTTGTTGGATCAACTGTGTGAAATGCAATATCTGTAGGGCCAGCCGCTTCAGCCTCTATCGCTACTCCGTCTGTATTACCATCTGTGTAATCAGTTCTTGTACTGTCATTTAAAAGCACAGAAACTTTTAATGTTACCTGTTCGCCTACGTTACCTCTAGCATCACTGTGTTCACCATTGGCTTTACCTTCAATCTTGATTAGAATATTTCCATCGTAAGTACCACCAGACTCTGTCACAGTCATAAGTGTTTGATAACTGGTCGTGAGATCAAAATAACCTAGTGTTTGAGTGCCACCTAGGGTTTCACCTGATCCTGATCTAGTGTTTGTTGTGGCCCTTAGATCAAAATTTCCTAATGCTGTAATTACGTTGCCGACAGAAGTGTCTTTTCCTGTTGACCCTGTAGCGCCATTGGTAATTTTTACTCTTAATGTGCCGCCTGCATTGAAAAAGAACCTTGCTTCATCACCGCCTAAAAAAGTAAATTTTTCTTCAACAATGTGTGATGTATCAAAAACTGCAGATGCCACTCTTGATGAATCTTCACTGCCTTCTGATACCGCTGTGGCACTAGTTGAACCACCTTTAACTTCATTTTCAAGTGATAATAAATCTGCCTCAAGGGCACTTACAACTGCAATTGGATCACCTGCTGTTCTTGCCGCTGTTGATGATAATGTGTCATTTGTGTGATTTGCAACATTATCCATAAAAGTAAATAATGAATTCCATTGTGCCGCTGTGACTGTGTCACCTGCACCTACTGTGCCTAGTTCAGTTTGTCCTAGTCCAACGTTGCCTGTACCAGTGCCACCAATAAAATTGATGCCAAAAGGCGATGAACCATTGTTCACAAACTTGTTGTATTCGTCATCTAAGATTGTATCACCTGCCGAATATGCCATGTATTATTTTACTCCTATTACGCACTCAGTTAATTCTGTTATGCTGGAGTATTTAGTTTTTAGTATTCTTCCAATCACAGAAAACGCAGTGCATTCGTCTAATTTAACTACTTTTGCTTCACCATTGCCAGCTGATACTAATCTATCGCCAGCATGCCCAGGACCTTTTACTTTGACTCGGACCCTTCCTTTTAGGGCAATCATAGGATGAGAGTCATTAGTACCAGCATCTTTATTCATCAAAAATGCAGGTGCTTCAGACACAACTCCAAAAACTCTAGTTGAATTCTCATCTAAACATTTTGTTATCTCTTGACTACCACCTAATTCAACAACATCTCCTACCTCCATAGGTTCATCTGCGGCATATCTTTCTGCCAAGTCAGCGTATTGTGCCGCTGTTGATGTTGCATGGACCACATTAGCTCTTAAGTCTACTAAAGTTGGCGCTGACATCTCATCACCGCCTCCCGATTTAAAAGCTGTAAAGGCTCCGCCCGCATTTCCAAAAGTTGTTGTTCCGTCATCTGCAAAAGTTTCATCCCATACCCAATATAAATCTTGTTCTGTAACTGTTGATGTTGAACCTCTATTAATTTTTAATCCAGAATAATTTGGCATTGCCGCCGCACTAGAAACATTTCTGTTTATTTCAATAATATTGTCTTCAACTGTAAGTGTTGATGTGTTAAAAATTGTTTGTGTGCCTGTTACTTCAAGATCTTTCACCTTAAGTAAACTGTTTGCGCCGTCCAATCGCATTACTTCTGTTGTTGATCCGCCATCATTTACTGTAAAAATTATATCTTTGTCTTGGGTGGTCTGTGCAATTGTAAAGTTATCACTTGATAATTTCATTGTGATATCTGATCCTGCACCTATAGTCAAACCATCATCATTTAAAACTCCAAGAGTGCCTGTGGTGGTATCATTAGCATTTGACCTCAAATAATTTGCCGCCGCTACTCCACCTAATGCATCAGAGTCAGTAGAAGTACCTTCAAGTTTGTTACCTGAAATTGCAGTTGACAATGTGATACCTTTTTTAATTGTTGAGAAGCCTGATATAGATGTACCTGGGGTAAATTCGTCAGCTGAGACAATAGCCACATTTGTGTCATTTGTAACAAATCTTAAAATTGATTTTTGTATACCAACATTGTCTTCAATAGCTTCAGATACTACTTGAGTAACACCTGATCCTGAAACTGTTGTTGGTCCAATAAGTGTCCAAGCTGTGCCCGTGTAAATGTAAAGTTGGGTGTTTGTTGTATCAAACCACATGTCTCCTAGCACTGCATTAGTCGGAGCAGTTGTGCTGTTTGTTGTTGATCCTACCGGCTTGAATTTATTTCCTGTGTAAACATTAATTTGATTGTTAAGAGAATCATACCATAATTGACCTTTAATTTTATTAGCAGGCTCTGACGTGTTACTAAAATTTTCTAATAGTTTTACAAAGTTTTCATTAAGACGTTCACCAAAACCTGCATAACCTTTTCCGATCAGCGTCAGATCTGTAGTGGCTGTATCTATTGTGCCATCTGCTAGTGTTTTTAGGGTTGCCCCTGCTGTATTGTTTATGGTATACGCCATTTACTTCCTAGTTTGATCCGTTGTCTCTAACGTGTGTTAAAAATGATACATCACCTAACAGCTTAATCAATATTGTTGCAGTTTCTGGATTTAAAATAGCATCTATTTTTGCTATTTCTTCTGCCGTCAACACACTTGAATAAGTGTTGTTTATGTAATCACTAACTTCTTGTTTTGTTGCCATGTTTACTCCTACTTGTAATTATCTAATTTCAGGATCATAAATTTCGAGCCATTTGCCAAATCTATGCTCCACAAAAGGTCTTACTACAAGACCCACCACAAAACAGAAAGATTCTCCTATCCATCTTGTGAATTTTCCTAATATATCTCCCTTGGATCGTTTACCCATTTTGTAAGCAAGTTCATTGGCTCTTGCCTGTGCAAGTGCTCTAATAACCTTAATTACTAGCTTACCAAATTTTGAATTTTTGTCTTCTGCTTTGTTCATGTATTCAACCAAAGGGCATGCCCAAAACCAATATCCTATTTTCAATGTTCTTCCAAGATATCTTACTGAAAACTCTGTATCAATTTTTAGATCATCTTTTGAGAACATACCTTTGTTTTGTAGCCATGTGCATATGACACGTCCACCGCCACCACCGCCGCCTGAACCTGGAGTGCCTGAAGATGAACCACCTCCCGAATCACCAAATCCTGCCGCTGTTGACGTGAAGTCTAAGCCTGAATTAAATATGGCTTTCCATGCACCGCCTATTTTGACATACCCCGCTGTTATTTTTTTCCAAACTCCGCCCGCTTTAAAAAATATATCGCTGATGGACTTCCATGTGCCCCCAACTTTTAAAAATGATTGTCCAGAAACTGTGAAAGTAACTATTGCTAGACCATTTCCGCCGGCCTGTCCTGATCCACCACCTACTGCCACACCTGCTACATATCCTGATTCGCTAGTGCCGCCTGGCGCAGTGCCTGATCCATTATCTTCTGTAGACCCGCTACCTATTCCGTAGTTTGATCCTGAAGTACCTCCAGCACCACCTGAATCTCCTGATCCACCGCTACCGCCAGTTCCTCCGTCACGGCCACCGCCGCCTCCACCACCACCGCCACCGTCTCCAGTGTGATTGGCTCCATTTTCTCCTAAAGTGCCTGGCGAGTTTGATGTTGCTGAATTTGTGTTTATGCCTGAAGTACCAACGCCGTTTCTACCGTCACCAGCACCCCCTCCACCGCCTCCTGCGATGGCTATTTCTAATCCGTCTATTGTTATCACTGTGGCTCCACCTCCAGCTCCACCTGAACCTGAACTACCTCTTGGACCTGAAGTACCACCTGTGCCTCCTGAAAATCCTGTTAAACTTTTACCATTAGTACCACCAGCGGCTGATCCGCCACCGGCTCCACCTGCACCACCACCACCAACTGCTACTCTCATGGTCTTGCCTATGTACGATGTTAAATCTACCGATGTATCTTTAATGAAATGTCCTGCGGCTCCTGATCTACCACCGCCTGCTTGGTCACCACCTCCGCCACCTCCGGCACCGCCATATAAAAGATATGACATACTTGTTGTGCCTGCAGGTATCTCTAATACCTGTGTTGTACCTGTGTACGCGAAAGTTTTAGTTACGGTTGGCATAAGGAATTAAGCCTCCCTTACGAACCAAAGATCTCCATTTGAACCCTGACCGCTAGTAGGTGCTGTTGTCTCAACATATCTATTACCGGCAATACTGTTGCTACTGTCATCTGATATGAAACTGCCACCCCAACGTTTAATAGATTCTGCCACTTGACCAATGCTTGGTGCTTTGGCATTTGAAGTATCTGATGTTGCGATGTTTGACCCTACTGCTCCCAATGTCAAACTAGTTACTTTTAAATCTCCTGTTGATGCATCTGTGGTTAGACCTTTTGTGCCTTTATTGGCATCACCGTCATCTGTCAAGTCTGCAACTCTTACAATTTGAGAATAAGATTGATTTTCTCCAGCGGCCCAATAGTTTTCTGATATATCATAAAATAATCTTGCATCATCTGTGTCTGATGTTTCAACAATTAAACCTGCATCTACTTCAGAATTTCCTGAGTTTACTTTAACAAATGCATCATCTACCGTTATAATACCAGAAGACGTGTTTTCAAATTCGCCTGTAATACTTAGGTTACCTGTAATAGTGGTGTTACCAGTTAATGTAATGTTACCTGTGCTACCAGCAAATGTTAAAGGTGTTTTTGTTACACCGCCATCATTAATAGTAAAACTTAAATCTTTATCTTGTCTTGTTTGTGCAACAGTCACATCACCTGATGATACTGTTACTGTTAATTCTTGTGAATCTCCTACTAATAAACCAGCGTCAGCATCAATTGTTAAAGCTCCAGTTGTGGTATCAGCCGCATCTGCTCTTAAGAAATTACCGCCAGCGATTACAGTTGCCGAAGTGTTTGTTGTGCCACTTACGTCAACAGCACTTGCTTGAGCAGAATTTCCCGAAAAACTTGCACCTAAAGTTGAATTCAAAGTTAAACCTGAAGCCACTGTTGCAAATCCATTTGTTGCCAATGGTGTGCTGGTTGGTGAATTTGAATCAGGTGTAAATGCTTCTTTTGATAATACAGCAACTCTTGTATTGCCTACAAACATTGACGCAATTACTTTGCTAACTGATGATGCTGTTACAGTTTCAATTTTCCAACCTGAAAGTGTTTGTCCTGAAGTGAATACTGGGCCTAATAATTGAAAAGCTGAACCTGTGTAAAAATAAACTTGATCGTCATCAGAGTCGTGCCATAGATCACCTGCTGAAGCCGAAGTAGGTTCAGCTGATTGGGATCTTGCTCCGCCTGTTGGTTTAAATGATGTACCATCATATACTTTTATTGTGTTAGAACTAGTGTCAAACCAAAGTTCACCTACTAATGGTGAAGTTGGTGCACTTGTTGAAGCCGCATTTTCTAATAGCTTTACTAAATTTTCATTAAGACCTTCACCGAATCCTGAATAACTTTTGCCAAAAAGTTGTAATGAAGTAGTATTATCTACTGTACCATCTGTGATGGTGCTTACAACTGTTCCGTCTGTTTTATTGATTGTGTACGCCATTTGTGTATATTTAGCACCTTCCTACTACAATGTTAATTGTGCCTATTTCGGTAGAATCATAGTCTTCTAATGCTTTTCCTAATATTGCCCCGCAAGTAGGTTCACTAATTTTTTTTGCTACTCCAGGAAATGAGTTGTGTGTTGCAAGCATATCCCCTTTTGTAATAAAGCCGGCAACCTTACATTTAACTTTTCCTTGTAATGCTACTGGTAAGCCATCGGCTTTACTGTTCATTAGATAAGCAGGATTTTCACTGATGACTCCTGCAACTCTTGTGTCATTTCCGCTTGTGCCAATTGTAATTTCTTTTTCTCCACCGAATATTACAACTGTTCCTACTTCGTAAGAACTATCTGACTCGTAAATCTCAGCCAAGTCAGCATACTGAGCCGATGTTGCTTTTGCGTAAACTACATTATATCCTAATGAACTAGATCCAAGATCATATGTTGTATTCGCCGCTGGAACTATATTCTGAGAAGTAATGTTTCCAGACATAGTTAGTGACCCCATTGTATTTGCACCTGAACTACTTAAATTACCTGTAACATCACCTGTCAATGGGCCTGCAAAAGCAGTTGATGTTGTTGTTCCTGATATTTGTAATTTTGTACTTGGTGAAGTGGTTCCAATTCCTATTCTTGAAGTTGAACCATCGATTGTCATTACTGTTGTTGTGACACCACCATCGTTAACTTTAAAAGTTATATCTGTATCTGAAACTTGGTTTTGTATTATTCCTCCTGTACTGTCCACTGAAACTTTTATGTCACTGTCAGCACCTATTGTTAAACCTGTGTCATTTGTTATACCTAATGTTCCTGATGTGGTATCATTAGCGTTTGATCTTAAATAATTTGCCGCCGCTACTCCACCTAGTGCATCTGCATCTGTGGCCGATCCTGCAAATTTAAGATCAGATATTGCAGTGGAAAGAGTTATACCTTTTGTGATTGTTGAAAACCCTGATATTGCAATTTTTGGAGTAAACGTATCTTCTGATATAATAGCAATTAAATTGCCATCGTTATACCAATAAGTTACATTCTGATTTGTATCTGTTGAGTCAGCTATGGTGTTATAAACAAAACCGTTTGTTGTTCCTGTTGAAGAAGGCGGACCTACTAATATGTTTTGTGATCCATTATAAAAATATAATTGTTGTGTGTCTGAATCAACCCAAAGGTCACCTTGTTGTTGACTAGTTGGTTCAGTAGACTGATATTCAGCACCTCCAATTGATCTAAAAGAGCCATCATAAACTTTTAATTTATTGGCTGTTTCATCATACCAAACTTGTCCAGTAATTGGTTTTGATGGTGCACTACTATTAGAAAAATTTTCAAGCAGATGTAAAAAGTTTTCTGCAATTGTTTCACCATAACCAGCATAGCCTTTTCCAACAAAACTTAAATCAGTTTGTGTATTTAAAACTGAATCTTGAACTGTAAAAGCATTTGGTGACGCAGAACTATTTGTTTTGTTTACTGTATATGCCATTTTTTATTACGTAGTGGTTGTTGTTCCGGTTGATGTAGTTTCGTTAAATGATGTTAAACTTTGTATTCGCAAAGTATAATCAATTTGTATTAATCTATTCAAACTTTTTTGCACAGGATGAAAAATTACGTGGGTTAAAAGTTTATTAGTAGAACCATTTTCAGTACCTTCCCAACTTTTTAAACCTAATTCATCAAACACATAATCTCCATTAAAATTTGTAGTATTATCAAAGGCTTGTTGCCCTGTAGGCTCACCATAATCTAAAGTGCAAGTGCAAACAATGTCAGTATACTTGTTGCCTGCAGTATGTCTTACTTCCATTTTGTTTCTTGAAGTATCTTTGTTTGTTGAGCTATTATCATCTATAACTTTATAATAAGTTTGATTGTAAAGTGTTGCGTTAGTACCTGTTGAATTTGGAGTAAGATAACTTATAACTCCAGTTGTATCAACATTAGTACCGCCATTTCCAAAAGCCATTTCATGTATAAAGCCTGTAGATTTATTAGCTAATGAATTAGCTAGTGCTGTACTCATGTTTTCATAATGAATTGCATTTCGTTTGTCAACAATAACTTCGCCTGTTTCAGGATCCCATATTTTAATATGTCCTTGCATCATTACGCCTGACTTATCGTCAGGTTTTTTGTTAATATTCTCTTGTTTGTTTTCTGTTTGATCTTCTTGCATCACGTTGTATTTATTCTGGTGCATTTGTTGGTTCTCCTGCTATGAATTTAGCCTGTGTAGTCGTTGACCTTTGTAGTCCTTTTCCATCTGCGGCTGTTGATGCTCCGGCTGTGTACCATGTATTACCACGTTTTTGAACAATTTTTATCTGTGTTCCTGACGCTGGAGCGGTTGTTAGTGTTACGTTAGCAGTACTCCCGTCTACTGAATAACCTCTTGTTAGTGTGCTATCGTCCAGCTCGTGTTTGAAAGACAATCGTTGGCCACCAATGAATATGTCTAAATCCTCACCACGAGCTGGAGCGTAGGTAGTAGCAAAGCTGACTGTTGAACCATCACCTGTATGAGTTTTGGTTGCAATTGTGTCAGCATAAGGCACAGTTTGTTGTCCTCCGGCATCTACTACTGTACTGCCTGAAGCGTGTGTCTTAATTCCTGTTCCAAGTGTACCTCTCCTTAATTGACCGAGAGTGTTGTCTGACTTGGTAAAATACTCTATTCTTTCTTTATCAATAAACACAACACCTGGCTGATTTACACTTGCATTTGGTTCTGTTAGTATTGTGCCATCTGTTACTGTAATTGTTTGATCACCTGGTATCAATTCAACAGATAAAGTTGTTGTGTTAGTTGCACTAATTCTTTTATAAAATGTTCTATTAAGCATATCTTTAAAAATTCTAAATCCTGTAGCGGCTGTGGCTGAATCTAAAGCAAAATACATCACATCTATTCTGTCTGATGACGTGATTGTAATACCATGAATAGTAATTTTATTTCCTACTATTGTAAAGTCCTGATTCTGCACTAAAGTTCTTGTTGAATTTAATGTTACAAAAACATAATCTGAATTTAGAGGTTCGTTATATAAGAAATGTTCGCCGGATGGTCTACCTTCAAGAACTTCTCTTCTTTGTTTCATTCCTAATGCATTATTAAATGTTGTTGCAGTAATGTTATCACCTGAACTTATCGATATACCATCGGTTGATATCTGAGATAAATTTAAAACTACTTCATTGCCAACCATTTTGTAATGATTGTCCACCAATGTTGTAATTGCAATTACATCGCCTGGCTCAGGCGCTAATACAAATATTACAGTTTGGTTAACGGTATCAACAGTGTAATCTGTGTTTAGATCTTGTTTAACTCCATTCTTATAAACTTCAACTTGGCTTGAAGAAGTAATTGTTTTGCTAGGATCAACTGAAGATCCATCTGATAATGATGATAAGAATCCATAATTGTATGTTGAACCATCAGCACTATAATAGGTATTGTCAGGTCCTCTTAATAAAGTGCCGTTTACTTCAAGTAAAGTCAATGCCGCAAAAGGACCTATCGCCCCTGGTGGATAATCTAATGCGTAAGTGGCAGTAGATCCATCGTAATTTATATTCTCTGATCTAATTTCAGCAAATGCTCTAGTAGAAGGATCTTGGTTAAAGCCTGCGATCTGAATTGCTTGGCCAGATGTTGGTGCAGTGTTAAATGTCACAGTAATAGTTTTGTTGATTGCAGTGGTAGTAAACGCTGTAGTCGGTTGTCCATCTACTGTTACATAAAGTTGCGGAACCGCACTATCAAGTTGGTATGTATCTCTTGCACCAGTTGTGTATGACTTTGTACTGCCGTCTCCTGTAAAACTGTTTAATAAAACATAGTTGTTGCCTGATACTGCAAAACTTTTAATATTGATTACTGAATTTAAACTAGGAGCTGTGCTAAAAGTCACAGTCTTTGCCGCAGTATCTATGGTATAATTTACTGTGCTATCAGAAGCTAAACTATTTTGTCTTACTCCATCTAACGTAACCATTACGCCAGCTTGTGTACCAGGTTGTTGTCCAATGGCAAAAGTGGTTGTGCCACCATCGCCCCTATATGTTTTGTCTACAATAAATGGTACACCAGATTCTGGTGATGTGTAAACTTTGATATCAACTGAATCAAATATTTGCCCTGGCACTGTTTCTTCCGGTGCAAAACTAGTTTCAGGAGTTATAAAAGCATCACCGTCAGTAATTATATCTGCTGGTGATATACCAACAGCTGAACTAAACAATCCTCCTGTTAATAAAGTATCAAGTGTTCTATCATCAGTCGGAGTTAATACTGTGTCATCGTCAAATAATATTAATTCAACTTTTACTCCAGATCCTGGTGCGGTTGTCAATGTAAAAGTTTTTGTTGATCCATCTCCTCTAAACACATCGGTAGTTTGTCTTACACCATTGTAATAAACTGTATAAGTCTCAGTGGCCAAAGGTGCAACATCAAAAGTATATAGGACAGTTGAGCCATCACCATAAAAAGTTTTAACTTTACTTGATCCATAATTGTCCCAACCAGCATCGTACCAAGGTGATCTATCCCAACCTTGACTTTCATTAAATGCTAGTCCAGTAACCATCACACCACCATAGTCTACACCCTCCATTAATTGTGTCAAATCATTTCCAGCCATGCCTGATTCAGGAGTGTACATACCTAGTGTTCTTCCTGCGGCTGTTAAGAAAGTTTCATCACCTTTAAGTTTTGTTAGATTGTTTGAACCTTCATCAAATTTAGTGGTGCTTGTAAATGTTTTTGTGACTCTGTAAAGATCGTTATTATAACGTATCAAAGATCCATATGAATAGCTTGTGCTTTTTGCCCATTCGAATACCGTTGCAGTTTTATCAATTCTATCAAATTTTAGTGTAACATCTATGTCTCTAACTAGATCATTGCCAAGATACGCTGATACTTTTGCTGTGTCGGTTGGTGTAGATCCGTCAGATGCTCCACCTGTCAGTAAAATTGTTGGAGTTGTGGTATATCCGGATCCAGCTGTTAACAAATTAATTTTTGTCACTGATCCGTCTCTAACAACTGCCGTGGCTGTAGCATGAGTTAAATTAGGTTCACTGTATAATTTAAAATCAAAACTTCTAGTTGAAATTGCATGATTCATTGATCCTGTTGGCATGTAAAAAGTTTTACCTGCATACTCATCAAATGTATGTGTATGACTTGCACCAGCACCACCTTGCTGTTTGTCATAAATGTCTGCTTTTTGTTGCGAAGTGAATAAAGGATAAAAGTAGCCATACGTACCGCTTGTAGATCCAGAGTTACTTCTGCCTAATATTTGGAAAGGGCCTGTGTTTTCGATAGCACCTCCAATGAAAGTAACAGTTGGTGCACTTGAGTAGCCACTTCCGCCACTGTTTAGATTTAAACTTGCAACTGATTTTTTATAAGAATCGTTCCAAATTTTGTATGGATATTCTGTGATTCTTGTGCCATCGGCAGTGCTACCTGGATCTAAATTTCTTATTTTTGAAATACTACTGTCATAAAAAGGAGGATTGTCGAAATCCGTAAATAATCCGTCTTGTGTTTCAGTCTTATTGTATCCTACTTTAAATTCACGTAACTTTGTATGAAAAGGTTTTACTTCTTTAATATAATCTTCTACATAAGAATCAGCGCCTGTAGTGTAAGTTTTTCTTTGAGTAAGTTCTCTAAAGTTGTTTTTGACATTTAAAAAACTTGTTTTAAATAACCAGTCAACATAACCTTGTTCTTCAAGTACTTTTCTTAAACCAATAAAGAATATATTATTGTATTCAACTTTTAGATCACCAACAAATATATCATCTCTCAATGCAGTCAACACCTTCCTAGTTTCTATTGTTGGTTCTTGGTCGAAGAAATTGTCATCAAATATATCATCGCCAGCAAATCCAGTGTTATCTATTGAATAATCATATAACGATTTTTTTATTTGTATTGTACCATTTTCCGTACCTACATTTGTCCAGCCTGTAGACGTTTTCATAAACAACTTCCAACCACCTGTATCCGCTGATGTTACCTTGGCATGTTTGCCTACAGCTAAATCTAAAGTATCTAATTGATATTCGAAAGTGACCTGAGCATCAATTACTGTGTTAGCAGTATGGCTCATGTCGCCGTCGGTCTTGTACCAGTCAGCAAGTTGATAGTATGCCGAAGTCTTGTAGGTCTGCAACCTTGTCCTACTAAATGAAGTGCCATCCCATTGATATATTGCCCAAAAGCCATTACTATTTTGTTCGTCTGCTTTTACAAGATAGTTTACTGTACCACTTAGGTCCCTAGTGTCTATATAAGTTAAGTCAGCATAAGTGTCAACTGTGGCATCATATAGACCGGAAGCCGCAGTAGGTAAAGGTTCTTCTGCATTTAAATTTGTATATGAAATTGTATTTGCCAACTGATTTTTTGCAAGCACAGTGTTTGTATAATCAATAATTTCTTTTAGTGCATTAAATCTATTAACGTACCAACTTTGTCTTGGTCTTAAATCAGTTCCGTATCTTCTATTGATAGCTAAATCTAAATCAGGCACAACATTACCTGAAGCGTCATTTCCTGTCAAGCTATCCCACCATTTGTTTTCTATTCGTGACCCGGGCGTTTCAGATGCGTCTCCTTCACTAAACAATTTCCATACCTTATGATTTTCATTATCCTCTAAATTATCAGAGTAATCAACATTTAATACTACGTTACTATCAAATAAACTATCTTTACAATTAAATGTTAAAATTTTATTTGTATCTGTGACTGTAAAATATTTGAATTCTGAAGACAAAGGATTAGTAATAATATTAGAGATATAAGCAGTAGTATTTTTTCTTTCAACAACAGATTTATCTAGAGGTGGTAAAAACACAGAATTTTTTACCCAATAATAATAAAAGTTAACAAAACTATCTGAACTACTATCATACTTTTGTTTTACTGAATATACTGTATTATCAGCGTACTTAGGTGTACCTGATATATTTTGTGATAAGCCTTGAGTAGTATTTGCTAGGTTGTTCCAATCTGCAGGAGCTTGTGTTGATTCTACCCATTCATAAACATCTATAGTTGATCCTGGAAAAAGTTCGCCCCAGTGTTTAGTTTTATATTCTTGTGTGCCTTGTTCATACCATGTCCATCTAGCAGTTGAAAGATCCCACCATACTTCTCCAATGTGTTCTTCTCCCCAAGCTGTGCCTAAACTTACAGATACAGATCCTTCTCCAACATTATATACAGCTGGATCCCATTCAGTTTTATAATTAATTTCTCTGTCGGCGACTCCTAATATTCTTCCTTTTATTGGATCATAGTAGTCTAAATAATTTATTATTTGATTGTTTGCCCTGTTAAAAATAAATGCTGACTTGATTTTTCTATTGTCTATTAACGCCGTCTCAGATACTAATTCTTTCCATGAATAAGATTCTAACTTATTAAGTTCAAATTGTGTAACTGTTCCGTCATTAATCACAGCACTTGACGAGTCGTCTTCAGGTGAACCTATATATACTCCTCTATCATTAACAAAAACACCTTTTCCAAATTCATCATTTGCTCCAACATGTGTTGTTACTAACCTGTCATCTATAACAAATTCTGTATCATACATGGTAGCTGTGTACACCCCACCTGATCCAATGTTTAAATCAATAATTGCTGTATCTTGTAAATCAAATGTTGTTGCACCACTATCAATTTTCATTTCTCTGGTGTTGTTTAATTTTTCAGCTCCAATTACTAACCTTGTAGCACCTTGATTACAATCCAGTGAAGTACCAAACTTCATGTTGGTTTGGGTATCCGGAGCAACTAATGTTTGTTTTAGCGTGTAAGTATTTGTTGATCCATCATCATTAAATTTATAATAGTAAACTGCACCTGCATCAGCCTGCCCTGTTTTATCATAGCCTGGAGCAGATACAAATAATCCAGTGCCGTCTTTGCTCATTGCTATATCATCACCGAATGCTGTGTTGACTGTAGAACCATCTGATGTTGCACCTGTTAAAGTTTGTCTATGTGTCCATGCGTATGTTGTGCTATCGTCATTTGTTAAACTTGATCTAGTAAAAATTTCAACCCGGCCGGCAAATCCTTCTGCAGTTGAAGCCACAGCTAGTATGTCACCGTTATCATTAGTTTTGATTCTGTTTCCAAATCTTTGGCCTGCATCTGCATCAGGACTTTGTATTGTTACTTGATGTGTCCAAGTATCATAGGTTGATCCGTCTGCACCAATGCCCCAGTCATACATATGCACTATACCAGTGTCGTTATCATGTCCTGGCGCGGCAACAAATAAAAGTTTAGGTGTTGTGCTTCTTCCAGCAGAATCAGTTGGCTCTGCCACCGCAGTTGACCAACCAAAATTTGCATTTTCTAAATTACTTGATCCATCTTCTGGTCCTGTAATTGTGTTTAGTTCCGTATAAGAAAATGTGCTAGGACTCCAAAGGTATGTCTTGACTAGCCCTGCGTTTAAAAATCTAGTACTACCATCAAAGCCAATTGCATTTGTGTAAGGTGCACCAGCGACAACAAAGTTTTCGTCTGAACTTATACTTAAACTTTCACCAAGTCTTGAGGTGTTGTCATCGTTGTTAGTCATTGTTAAACTGTTTTGCACACTAAAGGTTGTACCTGCATCTGCACTTCTTCTAAAAAAGAAATGTATTGTTCCTTGTCCTTCGGATGGCGCGGAAACAACCAATGTACGTCCGTCTTCTCTTCCAACAATTCTGTAACCAAAGTCTTGATCGTTTGTTGAATTTGGGGAATTTAAAACTGTTGTGGTGTAAGGATCTTCTTTTTCATAAATTTTCCAATTTCCGCCTGTGTTATCCACAAATACTCTATCACCATTTATCTTATTAATTGTGTCATAGTCTCTGTAATCATTATAGCTTAATAAATCATTTACATTATTCATACTTGCAAGTCTGACACTTACAAATTTGTAAACATCCCCATAAGTGTCGTAAGTTGATTCGTCAGCTAAAACACTAATTGCACTGTTAAGTCTGCTGGCATTGTTAAAATTAAAAATAATTTGTTTGCTTTCAGGTATTTCTTGAATTTCATAAACTCCGTTTAGATCAGGAAATTGTGAATTTCTTATACCAACGTACTCACCTTTTTTAAATGAGTGTGTCAAAGCTGTCGTTATCAGTATTTGTGTATCATTATTGAAAGATTGTAATGATTTAATTGTATTGTTTGTAGAAGTAATTCTTTGAACGTCCCAATCAGTATTTGACTTTTTAGCAATCCACACTAAATCATTATTACTAATACCGTTCATATCAATATTTTGTAATTGTGTTATATCGAACGCTGTATGCTGAACATCTTGAACTCTTGGCCAGCCTGCAGTTTTAAATTCTTGGGGCACATCTCGATCAAATCCAGCTTTGGTGTAATCATATCTACCAAATGTGGTTGATGCTGTGTAATCTAATGGAGTAGAATACATTTCACTGACACTAACACCGGCTGATCTACTATATGCTTGTGTAACTCCTGGATCCAATAATTCAATCGATTGAATATTACTTTTAAATTCATTGTCCGGCATTTTAATTTGTATTGATTTTAAGCCATCAATGTTACCAAACTCTCCTACTCTGATCATCCATTCTGGATAAGTTTCTATTGTTAAACTTTCATCATTGAATTGAGCTTTCAATAATCTATCAATTGCTGTTTTTGTGCCTTTGTCTCTTATAAATCCTTGATAAAATTTATATTGAGAAATGTCATTTACAAATAAATTTTCTAAATATGTTCGACTTTGGTAACCAATTAAATGCTGTGCAAGACTTTGTTGAGACTCATCAAAATTGTTGGTTTCCAAATTATAAAAATCATTAAATTTTGAAATCTTATAATCAAAGTTTGGAATTAAAGTAGGAGCTGGCTTACTATCTTTCTTTTGCCATTGATTAAAATCAAATTCCGCTCCAGAATTATGATTCACTTTTGCTACAAAAAACTTAGCATCATATTCAACTGTGTCTCCAATTTCATAATTGGTATTAGCTGACCATAGAGAAACCCTAGCTTCATCAAAAACAAAACCTGGCGAATAATAATCTCCATTCCAATTGCCTGTTTTCCATCCAACTAGTTTCAGTCTTTGTTGCCTAAAGCCGGTTGGTGCCTCAAATATAACGTCATTGAATACAGTTTTATTATCAAAAATTAACATGTGCTCTTTTTGAACTGAATTCATTGACACATTAAAAATTCCTACTTCATTGTTTTTAATTCCTATATTAAAGGTTGACCCAATTCTTTTAGTAGTAATATCTTTTTTGGCCACTGTTCGGCCGCCAGCATCTAAAACACTGTAATCTCCATTTATATTATTAAGTCTACTAATAATACTGTTGTTTGTGGTTAGATTGAATCCATTAGCACCAGCTGATAGTGTTATCGCCGATCCTGCCGCCCATCCTTGTGTTGTCCAATATAAAAATTCTTTTACAGATGTTTCCCAATTTAAAGTTTCTTTGATCTCGTTTGAAAAAACATCAAAGTTAAATCCTTGTGATTCTAAGTACTTGCCATATCCTATTAAAAAATCGACCACCGATTGTGTTGAGTCGAACACTGTGCCATATGTAATTGTATCAACTGTGTTGGTGTAATTTTTATAAATTAATGCAGAACTTGTTCCAACTGTAACTTTTGTAGTGTTGCCATTACGCATTGGTCTTAATACTTTAAAGAACGGTTTCAGTGAACTGTAGCCCTGAACTTTATAACCTCCTTGCAAGGTTGATCCATCAATTGTGGTGTTTGTGTTTAGTTCTATTAAAACTCCCGAGTAATCAAAAGTGTTAACTGGATTACTTGTTCTAAATAAAATTTTAAAGTTTTCGTCCGGAATAAATTGTGAGCCTGCTGACGACGCCGGCGATGTGCTGTCTGTTAACACTTTTAAATTTGCTTTGTCTGTAAATCCACCTAGCTTATAAGCCAACTGTACATTTAGATTTTTCATCTTATCGTAATAAAAAACCGCTGGGTCTAAATCATTCTTAATAATGTAATTTACTACCCATGGTTGATATCCTGCTGTTGAATATCTGGTTACGACACCTGTGTCATTATTAGTTTCAGTTTCCAAATGATATTTTATTGTGGACAATTTTTGCCTTAGTTCTGTGTCTTTATCAACAATATTATTAGATTTGTTTCTGGTTAATCTTGAATTATCAAGAAATACGCCAAAAAATTTAGCTGGGTTGGTCAATGCTAATAGTTTCATCGCACTAAAAGGATACGCAGATGACCTTCGCCATGCTGTTTCAGTAGGAGATTGATCACCAAAACTCCAATTAAAATTTAAATTTCTTGTTATATTGCCTTGTATTAATCCAATCTGTATTGGATTTTTAATATTGCCTGATTCGTCAACTGGCAAATAATTTGTAAGACCAGTTCTAATAAATCTTTTGTTTGTAGTACTGGTATTTCTATCATAACCACTAGCTAGATCATCCCACAATACAGAATTACCTGAAGTGTATGGTGCAGGTCCATAATTTGTTTCCCATGTGGTAGGTTTTTCACTGTAGCCAAGCATTTCCCATGGATGCGTATGTGGCCTGTCTGTATCATAAAAGTATTTGAATATCCCTCTCCAATATCCAGGCATAGGTTTATTGTTTATAGAATCATTTGTCGCACTGTAGTTCCATGTAAAAGGATCTGATCCATCATAGCTTGTATTATTCTGCCATTGTACACCATTTTTTCCTGCCCATGAATAAAAGTCAGTTGAAAATACTGTGTTAATTTCTTCAATTGTGTAGTCTGTGGATGCAAAACCAGAAGGAATAACGTCTTGTGTTTTTAATAAAGTTGAATCATATGCGGTTTTACAGTTGTTATAGATTCTCTTTTCTAATTCTAACAACAGATCATCTCTGTAATCACCATAAGCAATAGTTCTTGATCCATCATGTCCAACAATAACTGTTTTGGTCGTTCTGTATGTGTTGTCAGTAATAGACTCTGGCTTGAACTTTGGATACAATCCTAACTTTGTAGGAGTTGGTGGAATAAAACTACCGGTTGTGTCACTATAATCTTTTATTTTAATGATATCACCTTCATTAAGTGTGGATTTAATGGTTATGCTATCATCAGTTGTACTGAATGTATAGTCTGTATCAATCAATAATTGAACATCATTAAGATATACATACACAGCACGATTACTGGTTTTAGTGATATCATGTTTAGAATCAATTGCATATTCAACTTCGTTGGAATCTAGAACAGTGTAGGTTCTTGTAGAAACATTTGAACCATACCCAATCATGTCTTCATAATAAAAAGGAAAACTTGATGTTTTGTTTGCTGATAGATTTTCTATAATTGAATCTACATATTCAGGAATGTCGCCTTCAAAAGTTTCACCTGTGTTCCTATTGACAAAATTTTGTTTAAATTTTTGATATTCTAAATTTGCATAATCCAATGCCCGTATACCGTTGGCGTTTTGATCAATTAAATTGAATAATGCTTGCGGTAAAGGTGCAGTGTGTTGAATTATGGTACCACCTTTAGTTCTTACATCAGGTAAGTCTCTAAGGTTCGAAGCTCCAGGTATTGTTCCTGTGACGTCTGAATTTTTTGATTGTATGTCTTGTACATGCTTTAAAATTTCACCGTACGTAAATTCGTTTAATTGTTCATTTAAAGGATTAGTAGATAGATTTTCAGCTACTTCATATAAGCCAATACCGTTAACTTTTTTAGTGTCTGAATACGTAGATATTTTTATAATATCTCCAACATTTAATTCTTTTACAAAATTAATATATTTGCTTACTGTTCCGTCTGATAAAGTATAGTCTGTTGTAATATCTTTTCTTATATGATTGACTTCTACATTTACTTCTAAATCTGTTAGGGTTACGCTATTTTTATATACGTCGATAGGAAATAATTTTTTCTCATCTGCTGTGACAACAATAGTTCTTACTACTCTTTGTTTGCTTTGATTTGTTCTTTCAATCCAGCCACTTTTATGTAATGTAGCTGTAGGAGTGGTATAGTTTAAATGTCCAGAGCCAAGACTTTTTGATATAAACTCTTCACCGCTTTTAAATGTAAAAGTACCGTTGGTAATATCAGAATCAAAAACAATATCACCAACATTGTTTAGTGTTTTATATTTTACTTTTATACCTAAAACGGTATCAGTTGTTGCTGTTGTACTTGTTTTGAATTCAAAAACTTTTGCGCCAGTAAAACTACTATTAGGATACGTATTTGTATTTCCAAAACTAATGTCATTATTGTCAAACATATCAAACAATGGCTGTTGATTTAAAGCAGTTTTATTTTGTCCTGTTACCCAACTAGTTGTCGATGCATCATAATAAAATGTTTTTCCTTGGTTTGTTTTTCCTAATTCAACAAAAACATTATCTCCATTGCTTGGATCAGTGTCGGCTGTTGGCGTCAATGAAATAACTTTAGCCGCAGTGCTATCGCCAACGTTTACAAAATTTACTGTGAATATTTTATTTTTTACAAGATTATCAGTATCAGCTGTAAAAAGAATACGCATGCCATCTTGTAAAGATACTTCGTCCACAATGTATCCTGTTTGATTTACAACATTTGAAAAAGCATCAGTGGTGACAGTGTCAATTAATGCCACAGAAGTTTTTGCATTTGTTCCATGATTATATAGAGCTAGGCCTGTATCAAATTCAATAATAGGTCTTTTGGCTCTATCACTTTCAACTAAATTTAGAGCAAACCCATTAGCATTTGCAGTTGCTTCTAAAACTGATTTATGAAACCATCTATTATATCTTGACCAAGCATTTTGATCTAATGAATCTCTTTTAATTGTAATATAGTCTTTATCAACCGGTCTGTAAAAAGCAATTGAATAAGGGCGACTATCATAAGCTACGTTGTCATATAATTCTGTAGTTTCCTCTGCGTATGACTCAGGAGTAATTAAATTTTCAGTATTTGTTAAAGTTATAGATTCTCCAACTCCTTCAATGTAAAATTCTTTTCTAGCATAATTTGAAGGATCTGTTACATTTACTCCAAACTTTACTTTCATACCATTTGAAAGAGTCACGTCATCTGTTGTTGTGTAATTTTTTGCACCAATTATATCATGCTCGACATTAATATTTGTGGTGCTGACAGCATCTTTTATTGTAAGAACGCCGTGCATAGCAGAATGATTACTGCCTTGATAGTATAAAACATCTGGAGCATTGGTTGGCACAACAAATTCAACTGTGCCTTCCTCGGTACCGTTTCCGGTCACACCAGAAGTGTATATCACACTTGTGGAGCCGTCAACAGCAATTCCTGTTTTGAAAGGCTCAGTCATTATGTTGAACGGATGTCCAGATGCGTTAATTTTGAACTTGTAAGTGTTTCCTCTGTATAAAGTTAGTGTTGGATTGCTTACTCCTGCCCTTGTGCTAAAAACATATGCATCAGCGGCGTTGTTTACAACATCAATCTCGGTTACAGAACCTTTACCTACTGAACTTATTGAAATTGGATTAGGTCCATCAGGTAACCAATAGTATTCTCTGTAATTCACAAGTTTATCAAAATCAATTGCAGGATTCCAACCATAAACTTTTTCCTTATTCAGTCTATCATGATTATCTGTGACTCCACCAAAATAGTTGATTTGATTTATATAATCATCATATGTGGCTGTAAACTTTACTTGATCTTCTGGATTTACAGAAGATGTATCTCTGTCAGTATATGTGACAGTTGGCTCTAATTGATAATTTTTTCTATCTGTACTTGTGGCAGTAAGGTATTGATCTTTTGTGGTATTTCTAGTATATGCATATTCTTGTCCAATAAAACCATCTAATCTTTCTAAAGAACCAGGCTGTATTAATTGATCTAAAGTGCTATTTAAAAATCTTTCATTAGCATCTGTCCTATAAAATGCAGGTAAGTGTGCTATAGATCTTCTTATTATCGCACCATTTTTATCTTGGTACGTTACATTATTTGCCTGTGAATTAATAGGTTTATCTGCCATCGCTAGTATCCTGACCCACTACTACCTGAACTGGATGATGATCCGCTACTTGAAGAACTACTACTTGTACTAGAGCTTGTTGTAGAAGATCCTGTGCTATATCCACTTCCGGAAGTACCTGAGGTCACCGAAGATACTGCTGATGTTGATCTTGAACTTGATGTTGTGTCTGTGGTTGATGTTACAACTGTGCCAGAAGCCTCTAATTGGTTGGCACTTATGGCATCAATTATAGAAACGTCATCAACGGTGGCCCCACTGATAAAAATTTCGTCTCCTGCTCCAGATATCTGAAACAATGAACCAAAACCTTGTCCGCTTTGATTTGGCACAATTACAACAGAAAGAAGATCAGGTGCTAATTGTTGATGAATGTATGCCGCTAATTCTGTAAAATAAAAAGTATCACCAAAATCAAAATTGTCTAAAGCAAAAAATTCATTTATAGCTTGAATTACTCGTGTTTGTATTACAGCGTTTGTTACATTAGTAGCTGTATTTTTTACTACTTTGAAAGTTGCTTGAAATTCACTGTCTGCTTTTGCTCCAAATAAAATTTTATATTTTACTGGATGATAAACAATTTGATCCGATAGACTTTTTAAAGGATTTAAGTATCCTGAATAACTTATTCTTAATTGATCTGAAGTTGATGCAGAAGGTTTGACTCCACCATCTTTCAACCATGTTCTAAATCTAGAATCATATGATCTTTCTAACATAAAAATGTCTACAATATTGCTAACACTTGGATCAATTCTTGTATCTTGTCCGGCATGGTGTTTATATTGAAAATTAATATTACTTCTGCCTCGTCTAGCAATATAATCTGTATTTGTTGTTAGTGTTACTGTGCTTGAATCGTATTTTTTAATTACATTTTCAGCGGAATCATAAAAGTAAAATAATTGACCATTTGTATAAGAGCCAGGTAAGGTTATATCTGCCTCTTTTTCAGCAACAACAAAATTAGTTGCGGCATATGGTCTGAATCTTTCAATATTGTTATAGCTTGTGTATTTTTCAAAAAAGACAAACTTTGTTGACGGGGTAGTGTCAGGCTCAACTATAATATCAAAAATATCTGGATTATCAACAACACCGTCATCGTCTCTATCAAAGAAGCCAACTTGTACTTTTCTATTATCTTGATAGCCATCGTCTTCTTCTATTGTGTCTACAATTTGCCAATTTATTGGGTATCCAATTCCAAGTCCAGTGCTCACAATTGTGTTATTTTTTAAAACTTTTATAGAATCTTTTACAGATTGTCCTGTTGTATAATCGTAAATTTTTTCTGACTTGTCGTAATGGAACTTATTTTGTCCGTCAGATTCAAAAATGTATGACAATGATCTATATGATACTGTGTATGTATTTCCATCATTTGTAAATTTGTAAAACCAGCTTGCATCTAAATTAGTGGCTGTTGAGTCACCTGCATTTGTTAGTGAGAATGTATTTGACGAACTTAAATTTGCACTTGTTATTACTACCCACTCTCCTGAATCTTCATTAAATCTCAACCCAAACTCTTCAAAAGCGTTTATTCTGTCAATTAAATCATTTTTTAAAGCTGTTGTAAATGATGTTGTAAACACAGGGAATATTGCAGATAGAACTGCATTGGCTGGTATAATATTATTCAAAGTAATTGGCCCAACACCTGACTCTAAGTTTCCATCGCCAAAGTTTGCTCCATCTCCTTCCACTGCAGATATTTTAGCCCAGCTTCTATCTTCAGCGTTGTCCGTTCCTGAAGTTACTAATTTACCATTTAAAAATTCTCTAGTATCTGGTGATGTAAACTTGATAAGTGCTCCAACTTTTGCATACTTTAAATTAGATGAACTATAACTTCCTGTTGCTAAAGGACCTCCTGCATTGAAGTAACCTGTATTTGTATTGGTGCCAGTGGTTGTTGATACCCAACTTGCAGACAAAGTACTTAAATCTTTAGTCCCATATTTTAAGTAAAAAAACTGTCTTGATGTTGCATCATTTAATCTATTTTCAACATTATTGGTTACAGTGTTTAAAATATCATTTGTGTTGTTAAAAGTAAAAGTAAAAGTTGGTGTTGTTTCTTCTCTGTACAATATACCGTCTTCTGCAAAAACCGATACATTACTATATGCGCCTGTTGGGTCTACTATTTCTTTTGCTCGTGATATTCCTGATGCTGTTCTATTTACAGCTTTAACTTTAATAATTTCCTGAGACGCTGATAAAGGAACAACATTATAATCTTCTGCTGTAATCATTCTATTCTGAGAATAATATGCTTGTGGCGCCTTTTCTTTAATGGAGTCATTGCTTTCTGTTGCCGCGGCATTGTAAATTGATTGTTGTAACGAACAACTTATAGTCAAAGTTTGTGGAGCTCCGTTTTTATCATTATATCCAAGAGAGAATGTAATTCCTGACATATCTCCTGGCTGTACACTATATCTTGCATTATCAGATGTTCTGTAATATGCTCTAAAAGATCCACTCGGTATATTTGAGAAATTGCCATCACCAAATACTAAATCTACAGCATCATTATTTTTTGTAACAACGTTATAAGTGTTTCTTTTGTCTTTGGCTAATGAATTATAAATTGCATTATTTCCTTGAGTTGTTGGAACTTTGTCCCAAATATTTTCAAGCTGACCAAAATCATCTAACTCATACAACCATACGTCAGTATTATTAATATTGTTTACATTAATTGGTTGTACAAAATTAGTTGTTGGATTTTCAATATTAAATTCTGTATTTGCTAAGGAACCTTGTTTGAATAATGCAAAAAATCCTGTATTATTAGATGTGTCACCTGCTCCGTCAGTTCTATAAAGATATGAAAATCCACCGCCTGGAATTGGATCAGCTTCATATATACTTTCTGAATTTTGTATACTGGCAGGCACAATTTCAAAAGTTCTATCTACCCCACTTACCGCTCTTCTGAAAGTAAAAATTGGTAGATCCGTATTATTGGAATTGGAAGTATAAACTTCAGTTTTTATTCCACCAATAGTGTCAGATTCTTTTGGCTTGCCAAAAATTTGTCCAGACACATTTGCCGCATTTAAAATATTAATAAACTGTTCTCTGTAATTTGCATTAGTGCCATCATTCCAAACAATAGTTGTGTTGGCTAAATTTGTACCAGATGAGTCTGTAACTTCTTCAGATGTAGCAACCGAATCAAATTTTAATAATCCTGTGGCAGTTTGATTTCTTTTTACATTGTAATTAATTAATCTAGCCAACCTTAAAACTGAATTTCTTCTTTCGGCTGTTTCTAAAAAATTTTCTCTTGCATTCAAATCAACTCTAAAAGAAAGTGATTGAGCTATGTAGGCTATCAAATCCAACAGTGCTACATATTCAGAAGATTCTATGTAATCATTGAAATCGTCAGGATAATTTTCTCTAAGGTAAGCAACCATTGTTCTTCTAATGGTTTCAAAGTCGTAGGATTTAAAGTCTGCCTGTTGAAAAGCTGTGTATACTTTACGCCAATCTTCGGCAACTAAAAGTCGATTCTGTCTATCTGTTGTGGCCATACTGTTTGTATGGATATTTATGGTTTATATAATGTGCGTATATTAAGATAGACGAAGTGTGCTATTTTCGTCAAAGCTAAATGTAAGTTTTTCAACAATATTGTAAGGTACAAATCTAATAGTTGCTTGAACAGAAATACCATGTTCAAATTCACTAACTGTAATATCTTCCGTCTGTAGCCTTGGATCTGCATTAAGATTTGCGGTAATATCTTCTGCAACTGCTTGTTTAACTGATTCTGTTAGTGGTTCAAACAAAACATCGTATATGATTGTGCCAAATTCTGGATTTTCAACACGTTCTCCTTTTCTCACACTTAATCTATTAATTAAATCTTGTTTTATTAGAGCAAAGTCATAAAGTTTGTAGTTACTATTTTCTGCTCTCGAACTGAATCCTTTGAATGTGGATCGCCCTTGGACGTACCCGTCTCCTCCTGATCCTCCTGATGAACTACCGTATGCCATAATTAAAATCCAAAATATTTTCCTACACTACGAGCCACTTTTGCTATTGAAGTGACTGTTTTACTAACTGTACTTACCGTCTCCGCAGTCTGCACCACACTCGTAACTTTGCCTCCTACAACATTTTTATAAGTTTGTGTGACATTACTCAAGTTGTTGTATTGGTTAGTGTTTGTCAGCCCAGGAACTAAATTGTTGTTTGTAATACTTGTTCCTTGTGTTAATAATGTGCCAACATTTTGAACTGTTGTTGTAGTTTTGTTTAGATTACCTACAACTTTATCTGCACCAACTGTTTTAACTAACTGGTTGGCGCCTTGTGTGTACAAAACTCCTGTTTCATTTATCAAGACATTTGTAGTATTATCAACTCCACCTGTTTTAATTGCTGTGGTCAATAAATTATAAGTTTCATATGCACCGGATCCTAAAGGTGTGTATCCTTCTACACTTGTTAAAAAATCTGAAGACTTGCTGGAATTGAATAAAGATATAATTGAATCTTCTGAACCAATTGGATTTTTAAAAAGCTCTGCATCAACATCAGCTTTGTATTGTGCCCAACGCACACTCATTAGATCTGCATTTCTGTTCAAGTTTTCAATATGGCCTGCTGTGCCCACAGCAGTAGTTGATCCACCTACAGAACCAAATGCAGGAACCTTGTCTTGGTGTCCCCAGAATGGTTCGTGAGTAGGTATTCTCATACCTGACATACCAGGTAGTGCTCTATCAACTTCATATACTTCTCCTAATGGACGTAGAGTGACATCTGGATAACTGGTTAGTGCTGTTCCTGTACCGCTTGGTTGTGTGTAAGATGTTCTTTGCAAAGATGAAACTAAATTTGATATCACAGGAAAACTATTGAAATGTACTTGACCTCCTATTAGATCAACTCTTGTAGCACCTTGTTGTATATTTCTTTGTCCGGCATCCGCAACAATATTTTTAGTTGCTTTAGTGTGAATATTATTTCCATTACTGATAATATTTTCAGATGCTAAACTTAAAATATTATTTCCATCTATGCTAACAGTACCATTTTCTTCATTTGCTTTTATTTTAATGTTTTTGTTTGCGTACATATTAATATTACCTTCAGCATGAAAATTAATATCGGCTCCTGACCTTAAGTTATAGCCGGTTTGTGCATAAACATCAACCATACCGTTGTTACTAAACTCCATCCAAACTGTTCCATCTGCATTTGCAAGATACATCACTCCAGCTGAATCACTCATTAGCAATTGGTGACCAGAGCTTGTTCTTAATCTTACAAGTTGATTATTTCCTTGGACATCTCCGTCATCCATTACAAACGTATGACCAGTTTTACGTGTTAATATTTTTTCTTCTTGATTATCTATTGTGCCTACTCTTGTTTTTTTATTTGATCTATTATCGATCCCACCAGGGGTACTAATTCCAAAAACTTGACTTGGTGTTTCTCTTCTGGCACTGGAAGTGGTGTTACCTCTTACATCGTCTTTAACTAACCCTTGATTTTTTAAGGTATCTGCAAAAGGATGTATTGGCTTTTTTAAATTTTCAAATCCTGCTCTGCTGGCTCTATCAAATTCTCCTCTGTTAACTTCTCCTGCGGGTAAATTATCATTACCAAACAATGCATTTTTATCTGTAATATCTGTATCTCCAACTAATGGATTGTAAGTATTCTTTGAACTTCCTATACCAGGAGTCATATGATTAACAAATGGTTCTTGTATACAACCAATCCAATAGGCCTGCGTGACTTTGCCTTCTGCAAATATCACTAGTACTCTTGTATCTAAATCCGGTGGTACCATCCACATTCCATATGAATGTTGTGATTGTTCATAACTTGTAACATCAGTGGTGTTGACTGCGTTTGGACTTTTTGCACCATAAAAAGGAGCAAGGTATTCGCAGGAAATTAAATTGTCTGTAGATACTGACTCTGATCCATGAATTGCCGGAATAACAACTCCAAGTCTTCCCATTCTAGTGGGATCTCTGTTTTCTTTAACAATGCCAATATATGGCCCGGCGTCGAGATTTGTATATGACTGATCATTGTTTAATTTTGTTGTTGATGTATAACCTTGATTCAACGCCATATCTATGCTCCGTTTCCTGTGCCTAAACCAAACTGTTCACTACTGCCTTCGGCAGGTTTAGTTGCATCATTTGTATTTGTACCTCGCCAATTTAATGTGCTTGATACTTTTTGTTGATTTAAACATCTTGCCATTGTTAAATTTTGTGTAAACTGTCCATTATCGAATCTACTTTCGACTCTTATTACTCTATATAATCCGCTAAACTGCGGAACCGCTTCAGTATTGAAATTATATGTTCCTTGATTTTCATCAAAATCACTTGGAAATTTAAAATTTAATTTTATAATTACTTCGCCGTTATCAAAATTAAAGGCACCGATTTGTGGATCCCATAAATTTGGTCCAATTTTACTTCTTATTTGTTCTCCCACTGCGTTTGCACCAACTTTCATAGGTATTGCAAAATCTTGGCCTAGGAAGGCAGGATCTCCCATAATTTTCATATCAACATTGACCATGTCGCCTTGGGGATTGACCAAATAATCATATTGTACGTCTGCAAGAGCTTGAAAGGCCCCAACACTTTGGTCTTGCGGTTGGATCGTTGGATTATCACTATTCAAAGTTGTTATGTATTGGTGTAACGGTAACAGTTTATCTGCTTCATAAGTGCCGCTTCCAAATAGGGATGTAACAACTTTTTTGCCTGTATTAAATAATTGTTTAAAAAAAGTTGGGTCAGCTTTTCTTAAAATGGCTTGATAATAACCAGCATTATAATCAACATTTAAATCTAAAATATCTAAGTTTGCTCCTGTGTAGATGTAATCAAAAACTTTTCTTACTGCTCTTTCATAATCAAAACTAAAACCGTAACCGGCTTTTACAAAATTTAATATATGAACTTTAAAAGGTTTGATATGATATCTAATTATCCTTGAATGTGTTTTTAAAACTTTATCAAACTCAGTATTTTCTTTTACTGTGGTTATGATTTTAAACCAATCAACATATTGTTCTTCTTCGGATATTTTTGTACCATCACTAAAACGTTTTGCCTGATCAACCAGTATTTTTTCAATATTGTTATATTTTTTAAACTGCCTAACAAGATCTTCTAATGTTTTGACAATAGAAGTATTCTTTGTGTATGATACTGGTGATAATCTAGCTACAGATATTCCAAATGGTCCGGTTACAGGATATTGATTGCCAGATTCTGTTGTCAATCTACCGATTGAAGGATCAACTGTAATTTCATAAGTGTCAACTGTTTCTCTTAATCCAGCTTTTTGTTCATTGTCTCTGATATCATCATTAAGTTTTTTTGCAAACTGATTACACATATCTTGTATATCAGAATTTGCTAATATCCTTCCTGATGAACGTGTGTATAAAAAAGCATTGATCATTCCAAATTCTGTCCAAGGATATGCTTCCACAGTGTAAGTTGTACTTCCTGCATTCATTGATAAAGATGATTTGGATAATCTTATTGGATAACATCTTTTAGGTACAGGATTAGGGACTTCATTTCCTTTAGAATCAAAACCTTTAAATTCAATTGTAAGTAGAAATGGAGCAGAAGTGTGATTTCTATATCCGCCGTTAAACGCCGCGGCTCTACATTTCTCCCAAAAAGTTATTCCATTAGGTTCTTCAAGTTGCATTTCAATTTTAGTGTAGTTCATTAATTTTCGAAACTCGTTTGGTCTTGGTATGCTGTCTATTGCTACACTATTAAAGTATATGTCTCTACCTTTGCTGAGTATTCTTTGTGATCCACCAACTACTTCTTCGTATGTTGGCTTAGTAGTTTTATCACCTGCTGTATCCGCCGCTCGTGGCTCTTCAATTAATCTACTAGGATTTGGATTGCCAATTCCGCCTGTCTTAGCAATTATATTTTGTGGAGCATCTGTTGGAATTTTGTCAGGATTATCCATTTGATTTCTGGTTAATCCACTCAAAGTTAAAACATAATTGTAACTTGCAAAACGATGTAAAACATTTTCTTCAACAAGACTATTGGACACTGGTCCTGCTCTTGTTTCAAAAACCGATTTTTTGGTTGTTGGATTAGTAAAATCTACCATTTTATATTCCTAGATCAGTTTTCAAGTTGCTGAGTTTGGGCAGTTGAATTGTGACTCCAGGAGCAAAATCATAAATTGGATCTTCTATTTGGTCAGGATTTCTTTGCGAAAATACCCACCAAAGTCTTGGTGAACCATACAAATCAAATGCTAACAAATCTGGCCTATATGCATAGATCCTATCTATCATATAGGACACATCATCATCTTCAGCCGTTATTGTTCTTGGTGTAAGAAAGTCTAAACTTATATTATTTTGACCAGTTGCAAAGTAAGGAGATGTGTTTGAATATTCAGCCATTAAATAAATCCTATTCCTTCTCTGTCACCTTTAGCACCAAAGTTGTGTAGCTCACCATTAACAAATTTTTTCATTGAAAAGTTTTTCACTGTATCTCTCGAGTAGACTGGTTGTATTTGAACTGTAATTGTGCTTAATGCAGGAGCCCATGTTTCAGGAATATTACTATTTTCATTTAAAGTTACAACAGTTTCTCCAGTGGCATTAATTGACCTACTGGCATTTTTACCTATAACATTGCCTTGAGCAGTTGCAATATAATCAACATCAGATCTTAATTCACAAGTAAAGTTTGTAACAATTACAGGAATGTTTTTAAACACGTGGTTTCCATAACCATTAAATTTTAAGATTGGTGGTGGATTTCCTTTTGTTGCTTCATCTCCACCAAAAAACATCTTAGTAACTGATCTTAAAAAATGAATTGCGGCTACCCAATATGCCGCGTCAGTTTGATTCTGTACAGGAAATTCTCCTACAATGGTCATATTGGCTGGCTCTGAATTTTGATAAGCATAATACGGATAATTTGCATGGGTAGTTGCTAACTGTGAATAATTTGCAGTGTGTTGCATAATCACAGAAGGTGTTATTGGAAAAATAATTCCGCCTGAATCTTGCAAAGGATCTAAAATTTTGTAGTTTACACCAGTTGATCCTAAGTTGGAAGTTTTTTGAAATCCAAAAACATCATTTAACAAATTACTACCCGAAGGAATAGTTAATTTTACTCTCCAATCTGTTTGCCCATTTCTTGTAGTCCATCGTGCAGTACCTGGATTACCACCAAGTATTCCCTTTTCAGCACCTTTGTTCAATCCAGCACCAAATAGTCTGCCCACAGTTCTATTGAAAACGTTTTTAGCACTACGACCGATTGCTTGGCCTAGCGTTTGTTGTTTTGGTAGATAAGGTTGCGTACTCATAAAAAATATCGTATAATAAACAATATTTATAGGCACAATAATAGGCGCATTTAATTAACAATACGGCCCAGTTTTACAACACATTTCAACAGACCTGTTTGTGGTCATCTTAAATTTAATTAAAGGAAACATGAAAAGAGTAAACTACTTAAACAACCGTGATCTGCTGAAACAAATACATCTAAGTAAGAATACCTACTGTTCGTATGTAAATCCTGAGGACAATAGCTATGATATTATACTAAAGGATGTTAAAAAAATAAATGCTTCAAGCATTGCTCAGGCTAGAAAAAACAAAGCTAAAAGATTAACTCAAGAATCGTGGGAGACTGCAAAAGCGGCCGCTGGAAGAAAAAACAAACTAAAGATGTCAGACTTTGAAGTTAGTCCGAGAAAAATTGATAAAACTGATCTAGTTTTTAGAGTAATGACATTTGATCACATACCTGAAGATTTAAAAAGAAAAAACAATCCTAAAACAGTTGCTGACACACATACTAAAGTTAACTTTCCACCATTTGCCCACTACAGAATAGATAAAAAAGGCCACCCTCGTTGCGTAGGCAAAAGTCACTGGATAGGTGGTATGTCAAACGGAGCATTCAGTTGCACACACGGAAAAATAACAGCCGAACTTGCCAAGATGTATATGAAACTTTGTGAGAGATATGGTACTAGGTCAAACTGGAGAGGATACACATACAACGATGAAATGCAATCGCAAGCACTTATGCAATTAAGTCAAATAGGATTACAGTTTGACGAAAGCAAATCGGAAAATCCTTTTGCTTACTATACTGCGGCAATAACAAATTCATTTACTAGGATACTAAACATCGAAAAGAAAAATCAAAATATAAGAGATGATATAATGGAACAAAACAATTTGATGCCGTCGATGACAAGACAAATGAGTGAATTAATTGCAAAACAAAATAAAAAAATAAAAGAAATGGCTTCAACTGTAAGAGTTGCAACAAAAACATCAATGGCTCAGTTTAATAGACACTACAAAAAAACTGGAGAGAGGAAATACGATCTTCTTAAATACAAGGAAGTAAAAAAATAATGGCATTTTTTAAAAAGGTAGCTTGTTTTACTGACATCCACTTTGGCATGAAAGGTAATTCAAGAATACACAACGACGACTGCGAAGCATTCATTTATTGGTTTATTGAACAAGCAAAAGCACATGGTTGTGAAACTTGTATTTTTCTCGGCGACTGGCATCATCACAGATCATCAACAAATGTTTCAACAATGAATTACACAGTATCCAACATGGAGAGACTAGGTAAAGCCTTTGAAAAAGTTTATGTGATAATGGGCAATCACGATTTATTTTATAGAGATAAGAGAGAAATAAATTCAATGGAATTTATTAGAAATATTCCAAATATACACATTGTAAACGAATGGATTGAGACAGAAGACGTAGCAATAGTTCCATGGATAGTACAGGACGAATGGAAACGTATACCTCAAATGAAACAAAGATACATGTTTGGTCACTTTGAACTCCCATACTTTCAAATGAATGCAATGGTTGAAATGCCAGATGTTGGTGGAATAAAAGCAGAACATTTTGTTAATCAAGAATATATGTTTACAGGACACTTTCATAAAAGGCAAGTAAGAAATAATATTAGTTACATGGGTAACGCTTTTCCACACAACTATGCGGATGCTGGCGACGACGAAAGAGGTATGATGATCTTAGAATATGGCGGAGAACCAAAATATTTTAACTGGCCGGACATGCCAAGATATAGAAATTTTAAAATAAGTCAATTACTTGCTGATCCAGACGGACTGTTAAAACCAAAAATGTATGTGAGAGTTACACTTGATATTAAAATTAGTTACGAAGAAGCAAACTTTATACGTGAAACGTTTATTGACAAATATAAATTAAGAGAACTACAACTTATTCCAGAACAAATAAATCAAGCACAAGAAACTACTGCAACTATTGAAAAATTTGACAGCGTGGATCAAATAGTTGTAAAACAGTTAGAGAGTGTTGACTCACAAACATACGATAAAAAAATTCTTATGGCGATATACAACAACCTAGACGTAAACAACTGATGAATTTAGTAAAACTTATAGAACAATGGCACGAAGATAGAAACTTGATTAAAGGCAGTACAGATAAAGATCAAGTGCTAAAATTAGTGCAAGAACTTGGAGAATTATCAGATAGCATCTGTAAAGAAAAAGACATGCGAGATGATCTCGGTGACATGCTTGTGGTAATGATTAATATAATGAAAAGAAATAATATATCAATTGAAGAATGTTTACAAAAAGCCTATGACGACATAAAAGACAGAAAAGGCAAAATGGTTGACGGTATATTTGTAAAAGAGGAGTAAATTTGTTAACAGTTAAAACACTAACAGTAAAAAACTTTCTGAGCGTAGGAAATCAAGCTCAAGCAATTAACTTTGAAGGGAAAAATTTAGTTTTAGTTTTGGGTGAAAATGTTGACCTTGGTGGCGACGATGCAGGTGCAAGAAATGGTACAGGAAAAACTACCATAATAAATGCAATCAGTTATGCATTTTTTGGCGACGCCTTAACACAGATCCGAAAAGATAATCTAGTAAACAAAACAAATAATAAGGATATGTTGGTAAGCATAACTTTTCAAAAAAATGATATTACATATACAATTGAAAGAGGGAGAAAGCCACAAAAGTTAAAATTTTATATAAACGATGTTGAGCAAGAAAGCAACGAAGCACAAGGCGAAAATAGAGAAACACAACACGAGATAAACAAACTCATTGGTATGACCCATGCAATGTTTAAAAATATAATTGCATTGAACACGTACACCCAACCATTTTTAGCAACCAAGCAGGCAGAACAACGAGAAATTATTGAACAACTACTTGGAATCACAATACTTTCAGAAAAAGCAGATCTTTTAAAAGATCAAATGCGTGGTACAAAAGAAGAACTAATGAACGAAAAATACAGATTAGATAGTATTAAACAAAGTAATGATAAGATAAGCGAATCAATAAAGACTATAAAATTAAGAAGTAGTGCTTGGCAATCACAAAAAGATCAAGACATAAGCAAGTTTCAAACTGCTATTGAAGAACTTGAAAAAGTAGATATTAGTGGAGAACTGGACGCACACAAACGATTACAAAAACACAACGATGACAGTAAAACACTATCAAGTTTGCAAAAAGAAAAAGCATATCATGAAAACAGTTTGACAAAAGCTGATTCCAATGTAGATAAAACAAAAAGCGATATAGAGTATGCAAAAGAAGCCAAGTGTCCAACCTGTGAACAAGAATTACACGGAGACAAGCATACACAGTTACAAGAAAAATTACAAAATATATTAACGGAAAGCGAAGATTACAGCAATAAACTAAAAAGTGATCTTGTAAAAATACAACACAATATAGATGCTATTGGTGATTTAGGAAATATACCAGATACATACTACGACACACTTGACGAAGCATATAATCACAAAGGCACATTAAAGGATCTTAAAAGACAGCTAGAACAAACAGAACAAAAAGAAGATCCATACGCAGAACAAATACAAGAACTTACTAAAAGTGCAATACAAAAAATTGACTACACAAAAGCAAATGAACTTGAGGACCTTTACAGACACCAAGAGTTTTTATATAAACTTTTAACAGCAAAAGATAGTTTCTTAAGAACTAAAATAATAGAACAAAATTTAACTTACTTGAATCAACGTTTAGCAAACTATTTACAAAAAGTTAAACTACCGCATACTGTAACATTTAGACCGGATCTTACTGTATCAATAGAAGAACTTGGTCGAGAACTAGACTTTGACAATTTAAGCAGAGGTGAGAGAAACAGACTAATTTTAAGTTTAAGCTGGGCGTTCAGAGATGTATGGGAAGGTTTGTATCAACAGATCAACTTGTTGTTTATTGATGAATTAATCGATGCTGGAATGGATTCATCTGGTGTTGAAAGCTCCATGGCAGTCTTAAAAGATATGTCGCGTACACAAAACAAAAATATTTTTCTAATTTCGCACAAGGATGAATTGGTTAGCAGAGTTAATTCTGTATTAAAAGTGGTAAAAGAAAATGGCTTTACCAACTATGCTAATGACGTTGAAATAGTAATATAATTACAGCATGAGTAAAAAAATAAAAGTTGTAATTACAACTGTACCATTTGTGGATTGGTATACTCCTTTAGTAACTCCCGGATATCTTAAAGCAATACTTAAAAAAAGAAATATAGATTGTGTTGGATTGGACCTTAATATTGAAATATATAACAAAATTAAAAACGACCCTGACCGAAGTCTTTATTTAGATTTTTTCTACAAACAAAAAATACATCCAAAAATTGCAAAACATTTAACCGCAATGCTTTATCATTATGTAAAAAGAATATTACAATATAGTCCAACGCATTTAGCTTTGAGTCTTTTCACAAGAGATAGCCAAGTTTTTACTGCATGGTTAACGTATCTACTAAAAAAAATTAAACCGGAATTAAAAATATTAATTGGCGGGCCCGGACTTGAAACATTATCTGAAAGAAAAGTTAGTTTTCCTGAAAGCCTTAGGAATAAAAAATATATTGATGCTTTTTTAGTAGGTGACTCATCAAAGGCTTTTGTAGATTACTTTATTAATGGGGACACTAATTCAGCTGTTAATAATATGACCCCAAAAAAAGACGAAGATTTTATATTAGGTACTACCCCTGATTTTGATGATTACAATTTTTTGGACTATGAACATGTAAGATTATCTATTGTTGACAGTAGAGGTTGCGTACAAAAGTGCGAATTCTGTGATGTTATCGAATTTTGGAAACACTATCAATATTTGCCAGCAAAAGCAATTTTTGAACAAATGATGACTCTTATTAAAAAATATAACGTATATAGATTTGATTTCACAAGCAGTATTTCAAATGGAAATATGGTTGAATTTACAAAATTAATGCAAATGATAGCAGATTATAATGAAGGCAAATATATTAATAAACAAATCCACTGGAACGGAAATTTCATAATCCGAAAAAAAGGTAGACACAGTGATAGACTATACAAGAATATTAAAACAAGTAACGGACATTTAAATTGCGGTGTAGAAAGTTTACTCTCTGAGCCGAGAATAAATCTTGGAAAAAACTTTAATAATAATGATCTTGAAGACCATTTACAAAAATGTAGGCAGTTCCAGATTCCTGTAAATTTGTTGATTATTGCCGCATATCCAACCGAGACAAAAGAAGATTACAAAAAGGCTTTGCAATGGTTTGAGGATAACAAAAGCTATGCAAACAACACAATCATGGAAGTGCAAATGACTTTGCCAGCATTATTGGCAGGCACCAGGCTATCAAGAAGAGTCAACAAGGAAGAATTTGAAAAAGGGCATGAAGCACGTAAAGTACATGGCGAAAAACTAAAACAGAAGGCTAAAGAATGTGGTTTCCAAGTAGTGACATTTTTTTAAACATAAATTTATCATACAAAGATAATAAAATTTTTACACCGATAGTACACACCCAATCAAAACAATTGGTTTCAATTGAACATAATTTAGATAAACTACAACAAAATTTAAAAATAAAAGTTACAGTACCTGAACTTTTGTATATTGAATTTAAAAATGTAACCCAAGCTATATCTGTGAACGATATCTTGATAGACAAAATACAAATAAACCCAAAAAATTTCAAAGAAGTTTTTAAATTTTGTCCTAATCCTAATAACTTATCAATTGATGCTATAGATAAATTACCAAAAAAAATTTCTAATTCAATTTACACAAACGGATTTTTAATATTTGACCTTTATGAAACAGATGCAATCAGTTATTTGCTATCTATTAAAAACAAAATAGATTTTTAATATTACTTTACCAATTTTATTGCTTGACTTACCCACTTCGTACATGCTTTAATAAGGATACTGTTAATTAACAATACAACAAAAGGACTAATATTATGTCACAAACACACGAATCGATCATGACAGAGATTCAAACTTACTCTGAAGAGAACAGTAAGTTTACCGAAAAAGGAGTTAAAGCTTCTGCGACAAGAGCCAGAAAAGCTCTTGCTAATCTGTCCAAACTGATCAAAGCAAGAAGAAAAGAAATTCAAGAAGCCAAAAATGCTCAAAAGGCGGCTTAAAAATTTCTAACTTTTGAATTCAAAAATTAAAAGCCTGTGTAGTAATATGCAGGCTTTTTAAATTAAGTCTGTATTTTCTAAAATAATATCTTTTATATTACTAGGCAAGCTATCAAGTTCTCGTAGAGCTTTAGATTTCCAATTGGTTTTTATTAAAACATTATAGTTGTAATCAATGATATTTTTATTAAGATTATATATTTCTGTATTGTCTTTATCGTTAATTAAAAATTTCCTATTATCATCTAAAATTTTTTTCCATCTTGTAACAAAATTTTGTTCTTTGTCACCAGAATAATTGAATCCTATATAAGGTTTAAATCCTATATCTTGCAAATTTAAATTAGCATCTTTGTTGTCAAAAAAGAAAGGCAAAGTTTTTGCCGCTATTGGCAAACTAATTTTTTCATCGTAAAAGTGCGAAATATAGTCATACCATGGATAATGAGACACAATTGTAATTCTCGAATCTGCTAACAATGGCATTTGCTTGATTTCAAATTCTGGCTGAGGTATAAAACCAAATGGCCGTTTTTCTTTATTAACATAATTCATTATTATTTCTTTTCCGTTACTAAGATTTTCTATTTGCCTCTTAAAATTTTGTAGTGTGTTTTGTTCAATATAAGGAGCTCCAAAATTACTAATACCGTGTTTTTGACAGTACTGCAAAAGATAAAATCTGGGTAATCTTATGGTTGCAATACTAAAGTAGCAATTGTTTTTTCTAGTGATTGAGTTTTTCTTTATTGCAAGTTGTTGTCCTAGTTCAAAAAAGAAATAATTTGCCACATGTAGTAAATTAAAAAAATTAATTTTTATATTAGGAAAACTTTCCGTAATTTTTTTCTTAAGCAGACTAGTTGGTTTTGATTCTAAGTATATCATATTAATTTCTTTGACCTTTTTGAATTCTTGGCTTTCTAACCACAATAACGGTTTATATACAAATTCATTGCCAATATATTGACACTCAGTTTGCGTTGATGCTTCATCACAGATTACGTTTAATATTTCAACATCGTGATCTATAGATTCTCCACGTTGTCTAAAAAAAGGAAAATTATCTAAAAAAATTGATTTTTGTTTAATCATAATAAAATTGTTGTACCCTAGGATCTAGATGCCCTTCTAATGCCCATGCCTTTTCAATTGAATTTTGATATAATTGTTGATCTTCTGCTTTGTAGAAAGTTATTTCTCTTATCAATAACTGATTGGACTCTGTTAATGAGTGTTTTATTTGTGGCAACTTGCCATGCTCTGCGGGAATATGTTTAAAGTTAATTTTTTGTATTGCTTCATCTACATTATTAAAAATTAAAAAACCAAATTCTTGTGTAGGATCAGAAACTTTTTTTACATCATAACAATGTTTGATGTATTCGAAAAGATCCGAAAGTGAACAATTAAACATTTTATAACCATATTTTTTATAAGTGTTAGGAATAAGTTTCATTTATTTTTTTATTACTCCTTTACCATGCACTCTCACTCTAATATGTCCATTATAGTATTGTTCGGTCAATAAAACGCCTCTAACAAATTGTTCATGTGCTTCCCAATAATTACATTCAGCTTTACTTTTACAAAATCTAATAATAGATCTTTTAAATTTTTCTTTTCCGTATCTTTTCACATCAGCATGTAAGGCCTCACTACTACCATAGTACTCCTTCCAATCGCTGTTTACAGCGCCGCGAATTCTTTTGCGTACTTTTTTTCCGTTTTTTTGCGTATGCATTTTGTATCGCGTAGTCTTGAATTTGGCTAGCTTCTTTCCTATGTATTTGCGTTGGTTCTCTAGGCAGGTAATTTCATACACAAAACCCACACAGTCCTCAGGCAACTGATCTATTTCCCTGTTGTTATGTGTCCAAGTCATTGTATATGTTGTCCAACAAGTTTTCTCCGCCGACTAGTTTACGCCATGCACTCATTACCCGATCGTAGTAGATATTTTTACGTTTGTTCCAGAAATGATCATAATTTTTATCGGCTATTTTTTGCATTTCAGAAGGTTGGTCTTGTTTAATATGTGTCATAAATTGTTTTAAAAGGTTTACTCGAGTAGGAACGTCATCAGTAGACTGAAAACGTTTATAAAAATTGTCGTGATCATAAAATTCATAACCATAACCTTTGATTGTGTTCATGATTTTCTCACTGCACAGTAGCACTATTGGTATAGCAAATCCAATTGGTCTAAAAAATTTTTCACTAAGATGCCAACTGCCTGCGTTTGCAGTTTCTAGCACAATCTCACACCCCACCTGTTCGTAGGCCTTCATGTTGGGTAGGCCAGCACCATAACACTGTAAGCCATTTACCCATTGACCTATGCCATATTTCTGTTTAAGCTGGGTCATTCTGTCTGTGCTTTGATCATAAAAAGCCTGCTTGTCTTCTCCAAACGATATCAAGCTGTTGGACAACAAAGGTGAGTCTCTGAATCCATCCACAAACTGTTTTCTGTAAGGGTCTTTGGGCAGTGTGTACCAAAGAAAATCTTTTGTCACTTGTCTGTGTTTCTTCAGTTGTCTGCTCAGTAGAAAAATGAAATGATGACTGAAAAAATGTTCATGAAAATTCACATGTTCACTCACAATGTTGGGGTAACTTTCTGTGGTGGCCCAATAACCTTGGCAGAATATTCCTATTCTGTTGGCATAAGGCAAGCTGTTTATCTTGCTTAACACTGCATCGGTGAACACAAAAGGATGATCGTTGAGAATCAATAGCCGGCCAATAGTGCCATTGGCCACTCTTGTGTGCCATTGGTCCGGCTGTTTGAGATATTCTGCTTCGTAGATCACCAATTTGTCCGTTGGTGTGTCAGCGGATTCAATTTCTTCGCACCGATAACAGCCGTATTCAAACATAAACTCTTTTAGCCAATCAGGTATTTGGAAACTTTTGATGGTAAATGTGTCTGCCATTGTATGGTATTTACAGCCAGAAAATTTGACCAAACAAATAATCTGTGTTATATACAAGTGATAGGCACACCACAAATAGCACAAAAAACTCAACAGGCAAACATAGCATCGTAATCAGTGAGCAGGGAAATGCGGCTTAACAGCGACAGGTGAATCCCTTGATGTAAATGCAAAAATGAAGAGGCTCTGGGAAACAGATCCAACCTCAGGTAGGCATGAACGTATCGTACAAGGGTCA
>MDTB01071269.1_pt1 | contig 48997 bp, 43 predicted proteins | sample 811161 | NCBI WGS metagenome assembly MDTB01 (sample SAMN05326650, study PRJNA326480) | marine metagenome | isolation source: seawater | place: Mediterranean Sea | collected 2009
ACCAGCACATAGCCAATTAAGATACCCACGGGAACACCGATGGCGAAACCCCAGAGAAGGCCGGCACCGACCCGAAAAAGGCTCGAGACGATCGTCTGAGTCAAGTCACCCGATCGAATCAAGTCGATCAGTGCGGCGAAGGTTGGACCCGGAGCAAAATCCGCGAATGCCGAAAGATCGTCATCACTGGCGATCAGCCAACCACCGAACCACCACACGGCCAGCAGGATCATGATGCCGACCAAGGGGTAACCATACTTACTCGGGAATCCCGAAACCATGGACCTCGCGCGGAGGCGAGGTCCCTCAACGATTTCGGCGCCGCTTGCCACCTGACTCATATCGAGACTATCTCTTCCCGATCAAACGGATTAGAAGCGTTGAAACCTGGAACGTTCTCCCAACCGGTGTGCGTTTCCATCGCCTTCTTAACAAACTCATAATCAACAAGATCGTTGACCACGAAATCAGGATCTAAATCGTTAAGGAAAGTGGTGTCACCCCCGACCAACGTATTCTTCAATTCGTTAACAATCAGCTTGGTTGCAGAAGGAAATGGCCACGGCTGGAAATCGATTCGTCCACTGCCCCAACTCGCATTTTGAATCGCTTTAGACTGGCCGTAAGCCTCCTGTGAGTAGAGGGTCATCGCACGCTCCACGACTTTGGCCTTCATTGGAAGATATTTTTCTCCGTCCTTTGACAGCAATCTCGCGACTTCTTGCTTATTCTCTTGAGAATAGATTTGGGCCTTCACAATCGCATTCATAACCTTTTGGGACCACTCAGGATTCTTGGTCACCTGGAGCTCATTCATGCACACAACGCAGCATGGGTGGTTACGCCATATGTCGCCCGTAAATCGCAGCATCTTCCCACCAGCAAGAAGTTCGCCGGCTGCGTTAAATGGTTCCGCAACGATAAACGCGTCGATTTTTTTAGCTGCCAAAGCTGGGGGCATGTCCGGCGGCGGCATAATTTGGAGGTTAACTTCATCAGCCGCGATTGGCTCTCCTTGGGCCTTGATTACAGGTTTTAACCCTGCATGCTTCAACCCCATCTGTAACACAATATTGTGCATGGAGTACCAGTACGGAACCGCAATCTGAAGTCCTCCTAAGTCTTTAAAGTTTGAAGCTTTTATGTGCTTTCCTACTACCACACCAGAGCCATTCAAGTGCGCCCAAGACATAATCTTTACTGGGAACCCGTTGTTATAGCGCATCCATATAGGAATGGGCTTCAGGAAGTGAACCAAATTGAATTTTCCGGCTGCGAAACCCTCGACCAAGGGAGACCACCCGCGAATAAGAGTTGGGCGCTCTGCTTTCAGACCCTCTTCTTCAAAAAACCCCTTGGCATGCGCGACAAGCAAGACGGTCGCGTCAGTGATCGGTAAATACCCTATCCGAACTACCTCATCGTCCGGCGGCTGAATCCCCGCCCAAGCCGACATCGAAGGCGCAAGACCGAACGACGCAGCAAGCCCACCTACAGCCAAGCTGTCCAACAAGAAGTCTCTCCTGCTCATCTCGTGCGCCTGAAGATACTCCAGTTCATCCGGAGTCATCGTTCCATTTTTTTTGCCATCACTCATATTAATTACCTCACATAATTTAATTAGGCCGCTGAGCTCTTTGCCGTATAGCGACTACCATCTAAAGCCCGGAAAGACTCCGTTTTCTCCGTCCCTTTAAAAGCGGTCAGTAGATCCTCACGGATGCGCTGGAAATGCTGGCTCATGTGCTTCCTCGGCCACGCGAGATCCACTTTAATCTCATCAATAATTCGGCCAGGATTTTGATCCATCACGAACACGCGGTCGGACATCATCACAGCCTCATCTATGTCATGGGTAACCAACACCATCGTGATCCCTCTCTGCTTGCAAATCGCTGCTACGTCTTGCTGTAGCGCGCTGCGTGTAAAGGTGTCGAGTGCTGAAAATGGCTCGTCAAGAAGTATGACACTTGGGGATGTCGCCAAAGACCGCGCCAATGCGACCCTTTGCTGCTGCCCGCCTGACAAGCTTTGAGTACTACCCTGAGCCTTTTCTTTGAGACCAACCAACTCCAAAAGCTCATCCGTTTTTTGCGCGATCTGTCCCTTCGAAGCACCAGAGAATTTCAAACCCAGCCCAACATTTTCTCGGACCGACATCCAGGGAAATAAAGATGCTTTCTGGAACATCATGTTCCACTTAGCGCTCGGCTTGGTGACCGTCTTCCCGTCGATCCTCACGCAGCCCGATGCTGGCGTTAACAGACCACTGATAATATGGAGCAATGTCGACTTACCGCATCCGCTCCGGCCGATAAGAGAAACCAGTTGGCCCGCTTTGACGCTTATCTTGATGTCAGCCAACACGATTTCCGCCGTCTCACTGAACTGGTGGCCAACAAAATCGACCGAAATCGAACCGCTCATTTAATTCTCCATCACTAAAGTAGTAGAGGGAGCATTAATCAGGCCAGAAAATAAATACATAAAAATCAATTATTTATAAAATTTACAAATAAAAGGCGCAGTTTTTGATCGACAATGTCTGACAATGTCATCCAATGGCTGACTCTAAGTTTGAGAATTTGTGCCTAGGACCTACAGATCATCGAACTGCAGACACATGCGTCTCGATGACTGGTCTAATGTTAGGTCTGATCGTATAAAATAAAAAAACATAAAAGGAATATTGATTATAATTTTTGGGAATAAAAAGAAATTACTCTCGTGCCACACAGACACTGCACCCAGTGTAGTGTTCGGAATCGGTAACAGAGCAAGCTTATTTAAGATAAATGAGACTACGATCTCAGAGAACATCCGTTTCGCAAGAGGCGTATTTATTCACTTGAACGCCAGTGACTGAAGTTCAGCGAGTGAGTCACGGATAGCGGCAGCGCGCTCAAACTCAAGAGATTTCGCCGCCATGAACATCTCGTCCTCAAGACGCGTAATTTCTTTTGCCAGTTGTTGGGGGGTTAAAGTTTGGGGATTCTCTGGCATTAACTTAGCAGTCGTAGCCTTAGACGCCTTGTCTTTTGCCTTCCGGGCTCGTGACCCCGGTGCATCGCGATGCGCGCCCTCCATGACATCGTCGATGCGTTTCTTGATCGTTTTTGGGACGATTCCGTGCTCAGTATTAAAACTGATTTGTTTGTTTCTGCGACGCTCTGTCTCATCCATCGCCCGCTGCATGGAATCTGTAACCTTGTCTGCGTATAAGATCGCTCGGCCGTTCGCATTCCGTGCGGCCCGGCCAATCGTCTGAATCAATGAACGGTCAGAGCGCAGAAAGCCCTCTTTGTCAGCATCCATTATCGCAACCAAAGAGACCTCAGGCATGTCAAGCCCCTCTCGCAACAAATTAATACCCACCAACACATCAAACTCACCCTTCCGCAGATCACGTATGATCTCAACTCGCTCAACTGTATCAATATCAGAGTGCAGGTATCGAACCCGGATACCATGATCCATCAGATAATCTGTCAAATCCTCTGCCATCCGTTTTGTCAGAACCGTAATCAACACCCGCTCATTTTCCACAACGACCGCATGGATCTCACTCAAACAATCATCAACCTGAGAACCGGCCGGACGCACTTCCAAAGTCGGATCGACCAGCCCGGTAGGACGAACGACCTGCTCAGCCACCTGCGCCTGATGCTCGTTCTCATAAACACTAGGAGTCGCTGAAACAAAGATCATCTGGGGGGCCAGCGACTCCCATTCGTCAAACTTTAGTGGACGATTATCAAGTGCTGATGGCAGTCGGAAGCCGTACTCCACCAATGTCTCCTTCCTTGATCGATCACCGCGATACATGCCACCAATCTGAGGCACGGTTACGTGTGATTCGTCAATTACCAAGAGTGCATCGGGAGGTAAGTAGTCGAAAAGTGTTGGTGGAGCCTCGCCGGGTGGGCGTCCCGAGAGGTAACGCGAGTAATTCTCAATCCCCTGACAATAGCCAAGTTCTGAAATCATTTCGAGATCGAATTTAGTTCGCTGTTCTAGGCGTTGCGCCTCAAGCAATTTTCCCTGCTCTCGAAACTGTTGCAGTCGCGCTTTTAGCTCGGCCTTGATGTCATCAAGAGTATTCACGAGACGGTCTTTGCTAGTGACATAATGGGTCTTCGGGTAGACAGTCAAACGAGGAACCTTTCGGAGTACCTCTCCAGTCAGAGGATCGAAATATGAGAGCTGTTCGATCTCATCATCAAACAACTCGACGCGGACACCCTCACGATCTGATTCAGCCGGAAAGATATCAATGACATCGCCACGGACTCGATAAGTCCCACGTCCGAAGTCCATGTCATTACGCTTGTATTGCAATTCCGCCAAACGTCGTAGGATTTGACGCTGGTCAATCGTCAACCCGCGCGTTAAGTGCAGTACCATCTCATGATAGGCCTCGGGATCTCCCAAGCCATAGATCGAGGATACCGTGGCGACAATGATTACGTCTTCACGCTCGAGTAACGATTTAGTCGCCGATAATCGCATCTGTTCGATATGGTCGTTAATTGAGGCATCTTTCTCAATGAATGTGTCGCTCGCAGGAACGTATGCCTCTGGCTGATAGTAGTCATAATACGACACAAAATACTCGACCGCGTTGTGTGGGAAGAATTCTTTGAATTCACCGTAGAGTTGCGCCGCAAGGGTCTTGTTGTGAACCATAACGATCGTCGGACGCTTTATACGTTCAACCACTTTGGCAATCGTAAAGGTCTTGCCTGAGCCCGTCACGCCCAGAAGCGTTTGGTGCGCGAGACCTGCCACAACCCCCTCAACGAGCATCTCAATTGCTGTCGGCTGATCCCCTGCTGGCTCGTAGTCTGAGACAACTTGGAATGGATGTGAGATGTCGTGACTCATTACCCAACTGCACTGATTGCAATTTGAATCGCGACAAATGCGATGGTCGGAGTAGAGCCTAATATACAAGCTAGTAACCTGATCATAGAGCCTCTTAAATCCCACTGACCGAGAAATAATAATTCAAAGCAACTTCCAAATATGTAACTGCCAGAAAGGCTACAACAAATCAGGGGATGCTTACATGGCCACACAAGAGAACATTAACGTGCCGAAAACTGCATACTCAATGAGATTTGGCTCCGCGAGCAGGACTCGAACCTGCGACCAAAAGATTAACAGTCTTCTGCTCTACCAACTGAGCTATCGCGGAACACAAGTTGGTCGCGAACTGTAATGATTAGACGGTGCGTCGTCAAGACCTCGATGCTTATTTGTTTGTGTTGATAGCTTAATCGAGCGCGTAATCAATCTGACTCAATTTTTCTCAAGTTTTTTTACCTTGCCCCATTTTTTGTGGGCTGGTATTTGTTGTACCGCCTTCAACAAACCGTATTCCTTATTTTGCGAACCATGATGTCTTGGCACTCCCCCCAAACACTGTTTTGAAAGGTTCATCCGCTTTTACTGGATCCAACTAAAGTTCTCATGAAGGAAGATAGTCCGAACCGATAACATGACCTATACAATCACCAACCAACACAAAAGTTAAAGGAGGGAGTAATCCAAAAGAACAGGCAATCGAATAGATTTAAAGGAGTATCAAATTTCAGAAACTATGCGGGCGATTGCATTTTGAGGATATTCAGAGGCTGTAATGGGCCGGCCGATGACCAAATAGTCCGATCCATGCGCGATGGCTTGAGCAGGCGTTACGATACGTGTCTGATCGTTATTATTCGCCCACGTCGGCCTAATACCTGGTGTCACTAAACAAAAATCCTTATCGATTGATTGACGAAGCCTTTGTGTTTCCTGGCCCGAGCAAACGACCCCATCTAACCCTGCGCCGTAAGCAAGCCCAGCCAAGTAATCAACCTGAGACTCAAGATCTCGCTCGATCCCGAGTTGACGGAGTCCGGCAAGCGACATACTGGTTAACACAGTCACACCAATCAAAAGGGGGCGATGCGGTTCACCTTCCAGCATCTCACGTACCGTCAGCATCATGTCAGCTCCGCCGGAGCAATGCAGGTTCGTCATCCACACTCCCCATCGTGCGGCAGCTTGAACTGCTTTCGCACATGTATTTGGTATATCGTGGAATTTTAGATCTAAAAAAACATCAAGCCCCGCATCGTGGCATATCTCAATAGCCAAAGGCCCAATGGATGTAAACAGCTCCTTACCAATCTTGACTCGACAATTGGTATCTTTAATCTGCTTAACTAGCTCACGTAATTCAGCGGCACCGGAAACATCCAACGCAACTATGATGCGTCGTTCAGTCATTGAGTATTTGTGGCTTCTTTCTGACTAGAGATGCGACGAAGAACATTGCGCTTCCAGTGATCACGCCAATAAAAAAAGTCACGAACAAAACAACTGATAGGCTCGTTTCGTGGATTTCCAGCCAAACTAAATCAACCGTTACGGTATTAGCGTTGACGAGGTATAGAACACAACCGGTCACCAAAAGGGTTCCTACCCAAACCAAGGTGACCAGTCGCTTTAATAGCCTCATGATTTAAGGAGATCCAGAAACGTCATGTTAACCGCTTCTCGAAGTTCTTTACCTGGCTTGAAGTGGGGCACCGCTTTGGGGTCCAACACCACAGATTCACCCGTTTTCGGATTTCGTCCAACGCGTGCTCTTCTTTTATGCAAAGAAAAAGATCCAAATCCACGTAGTTCGATTCGACCCCCCTCAACCAATTGGCGACTTATACGGTCAAAAATAGCTTTCACCGCTAACTCCACATCCCTGGGGGCCAGGGCTGGATATCGTATTGCGATACGTTCAATAAGCATCGACTTGGTAATACCTGACATATGATCTTCCGATATCGCTAGCCGGGCGATACCCGGCATCAGCTCTCAGTTTACTCGCGGCCCTCCATCTGGGCTTTAATCAGCTCACCGATCGTCGTGGGACCGACATCGCCTTCCTCAGTGGGTGCTTCATTCAGGTTACGCATTGCTTCTTTCTCATCAGCCTCTTCCATTGCACGGACAGACAACGAAATCTGACGAGTCTTTCGATCAACATTTGCGATTTTTGCCTCAACTTCGTCACCAACGTTCAGTACGTTACGCGCATCTTCAACCCGATCACGAGACAGATCAGAAGCCTTAAGAGTCGCGACAACGCCATCACCCAAGTCTACAGTTGCCTGTCTAGCCTCGACTCCTGTCACAGTGCCTTTTACCACAGCACCCTTCACACTACCTGACAAGAAGCCTCCCATTGGATCTTCCTCCATTTGCTTCACGCCAAGGGAAATCCGCTCTCGTTCTGGATCAACGGCCAAGATAACGGCCTCAAGATCCTCACCTTTTTTGAAGTTACGTACCGCCACCTCACCTGGCTCGGCCCACGACAAATCTGATAAGTGAATCAAACCGTCGATGCCACCCTCCAATCCGATGAATACGCCGAAATCAGTGATAGATTTGATTGGCCCAGAGACTTTTTCACCTTTGGCATTTGCGAGCGAGAACGCCTCCCACGGGTTAATTTTGCATTGTTTGATACCGAGCGAAATACGACGACGCTCTTCATCAATATCAAGCACCATAACCTCAAGTTCATCGCCCAGTGACACGATCTTTGACGGATGCACGTTTTTGTTCGTCCAATCCATTTCTGACACGTGGACTAGACCCTCCACTCCCTCTTCTATTTCAGCGAAGCAACCATAGTCCGTGAGGTTTGTGATACGCGCGTTAACACGAGTGTTTACCGGGTAACGATTTTTAATTTCTATCCAAGGGTCTTCACCAAGCTGCTTTAGACCGAGGGATACACGATTACGCTCGCGATCGAACTTTAAAACTTTTACATCTACTTCGTCGCCAACAGCAACTACTTCTGATGGATGCTTGATCCTTTTCCATGACATATCAGTGATGTGTAAAAGACCATCAACGCCGCCGAGGTCAACAAACGCACCATAGTCGGTCAGGTTCTTCACGAGGCCTTTCACTGCCTGGCCTTCAACTAGATTTTCGAGCAAAGCTTCCCGCTCTTCTGAGTTCTCCTGCTCTAGCACAGCACGACGTGAGACGACCACGTTGTTGCGGCGTTGATCCAGCTTAATTACCTTGAACTCAAGATCCTTACTCTCTAAATGAGCAACGTCACGCACCGGACGAACGTCAACCAAAGATCCTGGAAGAAACGCACGAATACCCGCAAGATCAACGGTAAAGCCACCCTTAACCTTGCCGTTAATTATCCCCATGACCACTGCGTTCTCTTCGTGAGCCTTTTCAAGATCAATCCATGCCTCTGCACGCTTCGCTTTCTCGCGCGACAGACGTGTCGCTCCGAAACCATCTTCAACTGCATCAAGAGCGACCTTGACTGAATCGCCGATTGCTACCGCCAATTCCCCAGATTCATTCAAAAATTGTGATCTGGGGATAGCTCCCTCAGATTTTAGACCAGCGTTGACGATGACGAAGTCTGGTTCGATAGCTACAACCATAGCGTCCACGATTGCGCCAGGAGTCATATCGATGTCGTTCAGACTCTGCTCAAAGAGTTCTGCGAAAGTTTCGCTCATTCAAATATCCTATGTTTTCGGCTCAATGCCGTCCGCTTGATCAGCCCAAACGGAGTTGGTTTTTAATCTCAGTATACGTACCTGCTGATTTCGTCACCGAAATTTCACCCTCCCTATGCCAAGCGTCTGGCTGTGCACAGGTCTCGTATTTCCATCACCACCTCGGCGACAGTTTTTTCCGAACTATCAATCACGTATGCGTCACCTGCTGGCACCAGCGGCGCCACGTCACGCGTCCGATCTCGGATGTCTCGAATTTCGAGGTCGCGTAGTATAACGGAACGCTCAACTATTTGACCAGACTCAATTAATTCTAAATATCTACGCTCCGCTCGCACCTCTACGCTGGCATCCAAAAAGATTTTCAAATCAGCATCCGGAAAAACAACGGTCCCAAGATCGCGACCGTCCCCAACTAGCCCCGGCTCTCTTGCCTGACGACGCTGCAAATCCATCAGCGCTCTGCGCACGGACGGATTTAATGCAACCTGGCTAGCCGCATCGGCAACTATCTGATTTCTTAATTTCTGGCCCAGCGGGACACCGTCTAATACGATGCCTGTATGCTCTTGATCAAACGGAAAACTTAATTCGAGCGTATTTGTGAGCGCTACCAAACCGCCAATATCATCAAACGCTACTCCTTGCTCGATAGCTGCGAGACCTAAAATTCGGTAGATGGCGCCGGAATCGAGTAAATGAAAATCTAATTCATACGCGATGTTACGAGCAACAGTACCCTTTCCCGCACCACTCGGTCCATCTATCGTGACAACTGGAGTATTCAAGGCGGAACCGTCAGGGGAAATCCCGTTTCTCGGGCTAGCCCGATAAAATTTGGAAAGCTCGTCGCAACATTCGCGCAGTCATTGACGGTGATTGTCTCGCGACACATGAGCCCTGCAACACTAAATGCCATCGCTATTCGGTGATCTTCATGCGCTTCAACCGTGCCGCCACTAAAACGGAAATCAACGCCCCCACCCTGAATCAAGGCACCATCTGGGGTGTCTTTGATGTCCACACCGAGTATCGACAGTCCATCAACCATACTCTGAATCCTGTCAGATTCTTTAACACGCAACTCCTCAGCTCCGGTAACACAGGTCCGCCCTTCAGCACAGCTCGCGGCAACAAACAACACTGGAAATTCATCAATGGCTAAGGGGACCAAATTTTCTGGAACTTTAACGCCCTTCAATGGAGCGTAGCGAACACGTAAATCAGCAACTGGCTCACCACCCACTTCACGACGGTTAAGTATTTCAATATCTGCCCCCATCAAATTTAAGATTTCTAGGATGCCTATACGAGTTGGATTTATTCCAACATGAGAAAGCGTCAGGTCTGAGCCGGGCACGATCGAAGCAGCGACCAAGAAAAATGCCGCTGAAGAAATGTCAGATGGGATATCGATATGACACGCCTTTAAGCGACTCCCACCACACATAGACGCTGTAGCACCTTCTCGTGTCACTTCATATCCAAAGCCCTGAAGCATTCGCTCTGTATGATCACGCGTGGGCGCAGGCTCGGTGATACTGGTCTCATCCTCAGCATAAAGACCAGCAAGCAGAAGCGCTGACTTCACCTGAGCACTCGCGACCTGCATGTCAGTGTGGCACCCTTGGAGGGTCTGGCCACCTTTGATTTTGACTGGTGGGAACCCGTCTGCAGATGTCTCAACCATCGCACCTAATCGCGCCAACGGTTCACTGACACGACGCATCGGGCGGCGTGAAAGGGAAGAGTCGCCAGTTAGTTCAGAGTCAAACAATTGACCAGCAAGAATTCCGCACATTAGGCGCATCGATGTCCCAGAGTTGGCCATGTACAGTGGTGCGATCGGTGCCTTTAACCCGTCACGACCCACTCCGTGTACCGTAACGCGACCTTCGTTCGGTCCATCAATCTGTACGCCCATATCCCGAAACGCCTTGACCGTAGCGATCGCGTCCTCGCCCTCCAGGAATCCCTCGACCGTTGTCACGCCATCAGCAAGTGCGCCCAACATTATGGAACGGTGAGAAATAGATTTGTCTCCAGGAACACGTACTTTCCCAGTAATCCCCTTTTTAGCTCCAGTAATTTTAAAAACAGATGGATGGGAATCCGTCACCGGATGCACTCCTTGGTCAGCCAATGATGAAAATAATCGACGCGCGCCACGTGCCCTTTCGAAGCTTCCCATAATCCAATCGGAGTCCCCGTCGGCAATTGCCTCGCGCATTCGTTTCAATCGCTCCACATAACGGTCAATCCCAGTCACTATTGACTGTTGATTTGCGAGGCTGATGTCGCGCCACATCGTTGGGTCACTGGCAGCGATCCGGGTAAAGTCCCGAAACCCGCCTGCTGCGTAGCGAAAAATATCTAAGTGTTCGTTATCGTCTGACAACACATGCACTAAGTTGAACGCTAATATGTGGGGTAAATGGCTTGTCAACGCCAACACTTCGTCATGGCGTTCCGCGTCCATCATCGATACAGAGGCGCCTTGGAGAGCCCAAAACGATGTCACCAATTTAACGGCATCAGTGCTTACTTTAGAATCTGGAGTCAAGATGACTTGGTGATCGACATACAAATCTGCATCAGCCGCATCGACACCATTATGCTCGCTCCCCGCAATCGGATGGCCGGGCACAAACCAATCCGGCGGTGTTTCACACAGGGCTGTAATGTCACGTATCACACTTTCCTTCGTTGAGCCCGCGTCTGTCACTACAGTTTGTGCATCACGACACTGAAAAACTTCAGAAAATACCGATAAGAACTGACCCATCGGTACGGCTATCAAAACTAAATCCGCTCCGGCGACAGCATCGGCAACCGATCCAAAGCTTTGATCAATCAAACCCCGTGCGACTGCTTGTTGGCGGGTTGCTTCGGTCCTCGAGTATCCAGAAATCGTCCAATCGGTCACACGCTTTTTGATTGCCGCACAGCATGATGCACCGATCAGACCAAGACCGATAACAGTAAGTCGCCTCATAACAAAGCTCTCGGGTAGGAACCCAAGATTTTTAACTCGGCTGAATGAGCTCGGATGTCATCGAGAAATACCTGTACCGTCGTATCGTCAATATGACCTTTGAAATCAATGAAAAAACGATATGACCAAATGCCGGAATGGGATGGACGGGACTCCAGACGCGTCATATCAATTCCATGACGCTCAAAAGGCTCGAGTAACCGATACAGTGCACCCGGCTGATTTTTTACAGAGACGATCACCGACGTCTTATCCATCCCAGAGGACTCCGTCGATTGTTTACCGATAACCAAAAAGCGCGTGGTATTGTCAGGGCGGTCTTCGATAGAACCGGAGATTGTTTCTAGCCCATAGGTTTCTGCCGCGCGCTCGCCTGCGACCGCAGCTAACCCGTCTGATGTCATTGACTCCGAGACAAGACGGGCGGCCTCAGCGTTGGATGACACTGACTGACGGATTGCGGAGGGGAGGTTTGCGTCGAGCCATAAACGACACTGAGCAAGACTCTGTTGGTGCGAGTACACTGTTTTCACCGAGTCGATGGTTACTCCTGGCTTGACCATCAACGCTTGATGGATGCGCATCTCTACCTCACCACAAATACATAGTGGTGAATCCAAGAAGCACTCTAATGTGTGCGTTACCATGCCCTCCGTCGAGTTTTCGATCGGTACCACACCATAATCCAGGTTGCCTGCATCGACGTCCCGGAAAACGTCAGAAATTGTAGTTAACGGACGTGTGTCCACCGCATGACCAAAGTGCTTCAAGGCAGCGACCTCGGTGAAGGTCCCGAGTGGTCCCAAATAGCCGACGGCTAGTGGTCGCTCGAGTGCGAGACACCCGGACATAATCTCGCGGAAGATACGGGCAACCTCTTCTTTCGGTAATGGTCCTTTATTTAGTTCCATCACTCGCGCAAGGACTTGAGCTTCTCGCTCGGGACGGTAATAAACAGGCACCTCTCCAGTCGATACCATTTGAGCTTGCTTTACTTCGGCAACACGCATCGCGCAATCAGCGCGTGCGTTTATCAATGTCAGGATTTGCTGATCTATTTCATCAATTTCAGCCCGAATTTTGACAAGTTCCGGGTCGATACTCATGATGCCGTCCTCTGAGACTCCCACACAAGCCAGATCAGGGTACAAAAGTTTACCCGCGTCTCAGCGTTACGGATAACGTGCCAATTGTTACTGATCCCTCGATTGACTTGGAACCTTAGCAAGTTTTCTTGTCGAGCCTTTTGGATACACGATTTACCGCCTGTCTGAATTTTTCCCTGCAACATGAACGAGCGGGCCGTCGTACTGGAACAAAAATTAGTTAACTGGCTCATCGCCCATCCCCAAACCAGACCCCTCGACAGTTTCTGTATCCTCTTCAACTACAGCCTCTGCCGATTCGCCGACTGGCGGCTCAGATACCGCGTCAACTCGCACCAGCTGTTCTCCGTCTGTTAATCGGATTAGTGTGACGCCCTGGGTATTGCGGCCAAGCACTGAGATATCTTGACAAGGTGTGCGTACCATCGTTCCACCATTAGTGATCAACAACAGGTCGTCATCATCAACGACCTGCGCCGCACCTACGACCACACCATTTCGTTCCGATGTTTGAATACCAATGACACCGATTGCCCCCCGACCCTTACGGGGAAATTCACTCACGAGCGTTCGCTTGCCGTAACCATTCTCGCAGGCTAGAAGGAGTGTAGCCTCGTCATCGGCAACGATCATGGTTACGACAGATTCCTTGGATTCTTTCAACCGAATACCGCGAACACCTCTGGCCTCTCGGCCCATTGGGCGGACTTCGGTCTCATCGAACCGTGTCACTTTTCCGCTGGAGTTCACCAAAACAATGTCGCGCGCGCCGTCAGTTATTGAGGCGCCAATTAATGTATCGTCTTGGTTAAACTCAATCGCACGTATCCCCGACGCTCTGGGCCGAGCAAACCGCTCAAGTGGGACCTTTTTCACAGTGCCTCGGGCGGTCGCCATAAATACATAACGCCCCTCGCCTTTATCGTCCTCTCCCAAGGGCAATACTGCTGTGACTCGACCACCACCTTCCAACGCGTCGATCATATTAACAATTGGCTTACCGCGAGCGTTGCGGCCCGCCTGCGGGATCTCGTATACCCTCAGCCAGTGAAGGCGTCCCGTATCTGTGAACAACAATAATGTATCGTGCGAGTTCGCCACTAAAAGCAAATCAACAACATCTTCGTCTTTCAAGTTAGTGGCACTCTTACCACGACCACCACGTCGTTGTGATTGGTACGACGCAAGCGGCTGCGTTTTTGCATAACCGGTCTTTGAAAATGTCACCACCATATCTTCCCGTGGTATGAGATCTTCAGTCGATAGCGATAGGTGCGATTCGATAATCACAGAACGACGCTCATCACCAAACTGACTCCTCACTGCTGTAAGCTCTTCGCGAATCACCTGAGTCAGTCTGTCAGGATCAGCAAGAATCGCCTCGCGCTCAGCAATGTCCTCTAATATCGAACCATACTCTTCGAGAAGCTTTTCAATCTCGAGGCCTGTCAACCGATGCAAACGTAAATCCAGAATCGCCTGCGCCTGCTGCTGACTCAAATGATACTTACCTTCAACCAACCCAAAGCCGTCCGGCAAATCATCTGGACGAATACCACCGGTCCCGGCACGCTCGAGCATATCTGTCACAGATCCCGGTATCCACGAAGTCGCCATCAAGCGCTCTTTTGCGACCTGAGCGTTCGAGGAATTTTTGATTAGTTCAATTACCGGATCGATGTTTGCTAACGCTACCGCTTGGCCCTCTAGAATATGACCTCGCTCACGCGCTTTTCTTAGCTCAAAAATGGTGCGTCGGGTCACTACTTCGCGCCGGTGGCGAATGAAACACGAAAGCATATCCTTCAAGTTCAGCGTCTTCGGTTGCCCATCGACGAGCGCTACCATATTGATACCAAAGCTTGATTGTAGCTGCGTCTGACTGAACAGATTATTCACAATAACCTCAGGTGTCTCACCACGACGTAGATCGACGACTATGCGCATACCATCTTTATCTGACTCATCACGAAGCTCAGTGATCCCCTCAATCTTTTTACCCTTGACCAGCTCAGCAATTTTTTCGATCACTCGGGCTTTGTTGACCTGATAAGGGATTTCCGTGAAGACGATGGATTTCTTGTCCTCGCCTTCAATGTGGAACTTCGATCGCATGATGGCACGGCCTCGCCCAGTAGCATATGCCTCACGGACACCCTCGAGACCGTTTATCAGCGCACCCGTTGGAAAGTCAGGTGCCGGAATGAGGGTCATTAGGTCTTGTATTGAAATCGCTGGATCATCGAGATAGGCCAAGCAACCATCGATTACCTCCGTTAGGTTATGCGGTGGGACGTTAGTGGCCATTCCCACAGCAATACCGGCAGAACCGTTAACCAATAAATTAGGAATTTTAGTTGGGAGCACATCCGGGATTTTCTCGGTCCCATCATAATTCGGAACATAATCCACGGTATCCTTATCTAGATCGGCGAGAAGCTCGTGTGCAATGCGTTCCATCCGGATCTCGGTGTAGCGCATAGCAGCCGCGCGATCCCCATCAACTGATCCGAAGTTACCTTGGCCATCAATTAACGGATATCTCATGGAAAACGGCTGCGCCAGCCGAACGATAGTGTCATACACTGCAGAGTCACCATGCGGATGGTATTTACCAATCACATCACCAACCACACGCGCAGATTTCTTATACCCAGCATTCCAATTGTTACTCAGTTCGCTCTGAGCGAATAAGACACGCCTGTGGACAGGCTTTAGGCCATCTCTCACATCGGGCAAGGCTCGCCCAACAATGACACTCATCGCGTAATCTAGGTAGCTTGTTTTGAGTTCGTCTTCAATATTGATAGGTAAAATTTCGCGTGCCGAATCTGACATGGATGATGGGCTGTCCCTAGAAAGTTCTGAAGTAATGAATAGTACCACGAACCACCCAAAAACGGTCTTATTGTCTGTGGGCTCTGATGCGATCTATATGGTGTATATTCACTGTTCCCCGACAATCAAAAACCAACGTAGACGGATCAGGTATGACAACGCTAGTGGACTCCAGAGAGGTCAGTAAATTTAACAACATCGCAAGAAGTTATTGGGATCCGGAGGGGCCCATGCGGGCTATCCATCAAATCAATCCATTGCGCATCGACTTTGTGGAATCCTATTACCCGTTGCAAGACGCCAAAGTACTTGACGTCGGCTGTGGTGGGGGACTTGCAACAGAAGCCATGGCTAGACGCGGAGGTCTTGTAACAGGGATCGATGCATCGCCAGAGATGCTGAAAACAGCAAAGCTCCACGCACGGGGGTCTAGACTGAAGGTCACTTACTCGCAGTCGCATGCAGAAGCCTTTGCTACGAAGCACGCTTGCGAATTTGATGTAGTGACATGCTTCGAAATGATAGAACATGTTCCGGATCCAATGCAGACTCTGAGAGCGCTATCTCAACTGGTCCGGCCGGGCGGCTGGCTAGTTATCTCCACCATTAACCGAACGCTGAAGGCGTATCTTGGTGTCGTGCTGGTGGCTGAATATATTTTGAGTTGGGTTCCCAAGGGAACGCATGACTACACACGGTTTATGAAACCATCGGAAGTTGCTGCCGGGTTACGTCCAGAAGGCCTCGATGTAGAAAGTATTGAGGGGGTGGTCTATCAACCACTATACCAGCAGTTCACGCGATCGACTTCAACCATTGACATGAACTATCAGCTTGCTGCGAGGAAATCAGAATGACGACAATCATTGATTCGATGGTGTCGACACTCAAAGCTGACCCCAGATTTGACCAAAAGGTGATCTTAGTGACCGGGGCATCATCCGGAATCGGACGGGCTCTCGCGCTTAAACTTGCTAGAAGAGGGGCGACCGTGATTCTTTTGGGTCGCAATGAGGATGAGCTTGACGGGGCCTATGATGAAATTCTCAGTTTTGGTGGCGCTACGCCCGCAATCATAAATTGTGATCTTGCTAACCTTTCGCTAGACAGCGCAGACGAAATCGCTGAACACATCCGAGAAAACTTCGGCAGGCTCGATGGGTTAGGCCATATCGCTGGTGTTCTGGGAGGAAGGGAACCTATCCAGTCACATCGACCGAAACAATGGGATCTCGCGCTCCAAGTCAATCTCACGGCTGTCTTCCGACTGACCCAAGCGCTACTCCCCTTGCTAAACGCATCAGAAGCCGGTCGGATTGTCTTCGCAACATCCAGCGTGGGACAGCGAGTCGAAGCTTATTGGGGGGCGTATGCTGTTTCAAAAGCCGGTCTTGAGATGTTCGTGGGCATGCTTAGTCAAGAACTGGAAAACACCTCGGACACGCGTGTTTTGATCGTCAATCCCGGCGCTACTCGGACAAAAATGCGTGCTGAAGCGATGCCTGGTGAGAACCCAGAAACACTTCCGTCCTCCGATATTGTCGCTGAGGCGTTCTTATATGGCTTGACTAAAGATGCAGAGGCATCGCACGGGCAGCGTGTCAACGCCCGTGACCTGATGGACGCTTTGGGGACTTGGCAGACCCCCTGATAGCAAGGGTTGACTTGCGAGATACTGGCTTTTTAGATAATCGACGTTTAATCTCCTTCAACTCCTGCGGTGTCATTTTAGGTACCGGCAAACTCGGTAGCTCAACGAGCTTACTCAAATCGTCTACCTCTTTTTGACCCAATTCCACAAAATGCCCGCGCTTTAAAAACGAAGGCAAAAAGATACAACCGTATCGCACACGCTTCAGTCGATTAACCTGCAGGCCCTGACTTTCCCAAAGCCGACGTACTTCACGGTTCCGCCCTTCCATTAAAACGACATAAAACCACTGATTAAGGCGATCTCGATCTGACTCCGGGTGTTGGACAATATCCGTAAATCGTGCCAGTCCATCCTCCAAAATCACGCCCTCAACCAACCGCGCGAGCCGTTCCTCAGTCACATTTCCGTGCACGCGCACCATATACTCTCTATCCACACCACTGGAAGGGTGCATGAGACGATTTGATAGCTCACCGTCAGTAGTGAGAAGAATAAGCCCGGATGTATTGATATCCAAACGCCCAACCGCTATCCAACGGCCTTTTGAAAGCTTTGGTAACCGATCAAAAATAGTGGGGCGGCCTTCTGGGTCATTGCGCGTGCAAACCTCACCCTCGGCTTTATGGTAAGCCAACACTAACCTAGTTTGTCCGAATAGCTTCTCTGTCGGTACCGGCTTTCCGTTAAATACTACTTCGTCACCTTTCTCGATCTTGGTTCCCAGAACCGCTATCACACCATTGACCGACACCTGCCCCTCTGCTATTGCTACCTCGAGGGCTCTGCGAGACCCGTAACCGGCTCGGGCTAGCACTTTCTGAAGTCGCTCACTCGCCATGAATGTCCATCTGAACAAGAAGATCCTCTGTCGGTGCAACAATCAAATCTTCGGCATTTGGTAACTCCTCTAGCGACTTTAATCCGAAATCATTCAAGAACTCCGTCGTTGTCGCTAGCAAAGCAGGACGACCCGCTACTTCTTTGTGACCAACCACCGTAATCCAGCCACGTTCCTCGAGAGTACGAATAATTTGTGTGTTCACTGCAACACCACGAACAGCTTCAATTTCACCACGGGTAACTGGTTGTCGATACGCTATCATTGCGAGAGTCTCAAGGGTGGCCCTTGAGTACTTACCTGGTTTGTCATCTGTCAGGTTCGCGAGATAAGGGATCAGACTTTCGCTGACCTGAAAACGAAAACCCCCAGCCACTTCAACGAGATGGATTGCGCGCGCCTGATAATCATCGGTGAGGCTGGCTAAAGCCTCCCGCAACATTCCTTCGGTTGGTGCCTTTTGGTTTCCGAACAATTTCTTCATTTGGTAGATACTCATTGGCTCACGACTAGCAAATAAGGCACCTTCAAGAATTCGCTTCAGATCCAAATCAGACATCCTGACTTACCGGACGAATATAGATCTGACTGCCTGGAGCAGCTTGGACCAAGCCACACAAACCCTCACGCACCAACTCTAAGATCGCGAGAAACGAGACGACCACACCAGCCCTGCCTTCCTCAACAGAGAACAATTCTGATAACGTCAATTCAGATTTTTCTTTTAACTTCATCAACACCTCACTCATTCGCTGACGGGTCGATAAGGCTTCCCATTCAATCTGATGGGCGGAGGACAGCCTAGCCCTCGCGAGTAGCTCGCTGAAGGCCAAAACCAGTTCAGACAAGTCGACCTGTGGAGGCGCTGTTCTCTCGTCAAAGTCTGGCTGTTTTGCTACCGCGATTTGGAAGTCGCGATCGACACGTGGCATATCATCGAGTGCTTCGGCCGATATTTTGACTTTTTCATACTCCAGTAGCCTACGAATTAGCTCCGCCCTAGGATCTTCTGCTTCATCATCCTCAGTGCCCAGAGATATAGGTAATAACGCTCGGGACTTGATTTCAGCAAGCATTGCGGCCATCACCAAATACTCGGCAGCCAAGTCAAATCGCATGGCTTCAAGCAGAGCAATATACCCCATGTATTGACGCGTAATTTCCGCAACATCAATCCTAATTATGTCGAGATTTTGTCGGCGAATCAGATACAACAACAGATCAAGCGGTCCCTCAAACGCATCCAAAATCACCTCAAGTGCGTCCGGTGGTATGTACAGGTCTTCTGGCAACTGGGTTAACGGTGAGCCTTCGACAACGGCAAGTCGAAGCTCACCCTGGGCGTTATTGATCACCGGTAACTCAATCCCATTGCTTGACGCACCTCATTAAGTGTCTGGCGAGCATCATCTTCAGCCTTTTCAGCTCCCTCGATCAGAATGGAACGAACCATGTCAGGATTTTCATCATATGGCGCTGCACGCGCAATAATCTGATCTTGCTCAGCGATGACAGCATCAATGACCGGTTGCTTACACTCTAAACAACCAATCCCAGCCGAGATACATCCCTGACGAACCCAGTCCTTAGTCTTTGGATCCGAATACACTTCATGGAATTGCCACACCGGACACTTCTCTGGATTGCCAGGATCTGACAAACGAACTCGCGCTGGGTCTGTTGGCATTCGCTTCATCTTGGTTGTCACGGAATCCGGCTCCTCACGCAAACCGATAGTATTTCCATAGGATTTCGACATCTTTTGACCATCTAGCCCCGGCATCTTGGCGGCTTCGGTGAGGAGTGCCTGAGGCTCTGGTAAAATCACTTTACCCGAGCCCTCCAGATAGCCGATCAATCGCTCTCGATCAGCCAATGTGATATTTTGCTGCTCTTTGACTAACGCTTGAGCGCGTTGAAGACTCTCTTGATCGCCATTTTCCAGATATGATCTGCGCAGTGATCGATAAAGCTTCGCACCCTTCTTACCCATCTTGTCGCAAGCAGACTCAGCAAATTCTTCGAAGCCTGGTTCCCGACCATAGATGTGATTAAAGCGGCGAGCGATTTCGCGGGTAATCTCAACATGAGCAACCTGATCAGCCCCAACGGGAACATGCCCAGCACGGTAGAGAAGAATGTCCGCACTTTGAAGCAGGGGATAACCAAGAAATCCATAGGTCGTTAGATCTCTATCAGCAAGCTTTTCCTGTTGGTCTTTGTAGGTTGGCACACGCTCAAGCCAGCCCAGTGGCGTAATCATCGATAGAAGAAGGTGGAGCTCCGCATGCGCAACAACCTGGGACTGAACGAATAAAGTAGCTGATCCAGGGTTCACGCCTGCTGCCAACCAATCGATCACCATATCCGTAATCGCCTGATCGATCCCCAGAGTATCCTGATAATGGGTTGTAAGTGCATGCCAGTCAGCAACAAAGAAAAAGCATTCGTACTCATGCTGTAACTGCACCCAATTTTTTAAAACGCCGTGGTAGTGGCCCAAATGCAACCGGCCAGTTGGACGCATACCCGACAGCACGCGATGGGATGGATCGATCCCGCTCAAACGTCATTCCTCCAATTTGTTTCTAAAATAGATATTAACAAGGTTACCCTAGTTCAGAAAAAGCAGACGTATCTCCCGCTCCCACCCTTTTGACCAGTGGCAGTCCCCTAGTTAAATCCACAACAGTAGTACCCTCAAAACCGCAAAATCCGCCATCAATCACCAGATCGAGCGTATGGCCTAGCATCTCCATTATCTCGTAAGGATCTGTCATTGGCATTTGCTCGTTCGGGAGTATCAAACTTGACGTCATCAGAGGTTCACCTAGATTACCCAGAAGATCCAATGCTATCTGATTATCAGGGACACGAATCCCTATTTGTTTCCGTTTCGGATGCATCAGACGCCGTGGGACCTCACGAGTTGCCTCTAAAATGAATGTGAAAGCACCCGGCGTGTGCGCCTTCAAAAGTCGATATTCTTGATTTCCGACTTGTGAATAAACCGAGATTTCTGATAAGTCGCGACATAGCAGTGTGAAATTATGTCTTTCGTCCAATCGGCGGATCTGGCGGATAGTCTCCACACCTCTCTTATTTTCTAATGCACAGCTAAGGGCGTATCCCGAGTCCGTCGGAATAACAACAACACCTCCCTGCTGAATGCAGTCTGACGCTTGCTGAATCAATCGCACCTGCGGATTGTCTTGATGAATTGCGAAGAGCTGTGCCACCGTTATTCTAAACCTTTGCGCCAAAACAGGTATGATGCCAGAAATAAATGGAAGAGCCTGATGAAACTGTTACTCGATTTTCTACCGATCCTGATTTTTTTTGGTGTCTATAAAGCAACTGACAATCTAATCACGGCCACAGCCGTATTAATCCCAGTCACTGTAGTTCAGGTTACAGCTGTCTACTTACTAACCAAAAAGCTCGAAAAAATGGCATTAATCACTTTAGCTTTGGTCATCATACTTGGTGGGTTAACAATACTCTTGAACGATGGCTGGTTTATTATGTGGAAGCCCACAGTGGTAAATTGGTTATTTGCATCAGCGTTTTTTTGCAGTCATTTCATAGGTCGAAAACCAATCATTGAGCGTCTTCTCGGCCAAGCGATCGCGCTCGATTCTGGACGGTGGCTTAAATTGTCATATGCCTGGATCCTGTTTTTTACGGTTTCTGGAATCTTAAATCTAATTGTTGCGTATCAATATTCCGAGGATACATGGGTGAATTTTAAATTATTTGGTCTCCTCGGATTGACCATTATTTTTTTGATCATACAAGGGATCTGGATAGCCAAATATGGGAGAGAAATACCGGCCGAGGGTCAGGAAAAAACAGATGCTTAAATTTATCTCTGCAACAAATCTTTATGTATTGAGCTTCATCATAACTGTTCCATTACTAGCTTTCGCGGAAACAGCCTATATAACCGAAAGACTAGAGATTCCGGTTCGCTCCGGTGAAACGCGCGATCACAGAATAATCCGCTACCTCCAAGCTGGATCTCAAATTGAGGTTCTCAAAACATATGGGACAGGCTACTCACAAATTAAGGATGAGGGAGGTCGTGAAGGCTTCGTATTGGGACGCTATCTAGTGGATCAGGCTCCCTCGTTTGTCATCGCAGGTCGACTCGAAGCCCAGATCGCAGAACAAAAAAAAACCATTAAACGACTCCGTCAAGATGTCAATGCATTAACCATACAAAATAAATCCGCCGGTGCGACGGTGAAAAAAATTAAAGAACAGCTTGCCCGGAAAGAAGCCGAGTTCAATCAATTTGTAGCGACCGCTGGGGACTCAATCATATTACGTGAACGCCTCGTCACACTGGAAACGGAGCGTCAGGTTTTGCTTTCAAATAATGAAACATTGCGCGCAGAAAAATTAGCAGTCGGTGATGATTCCTCAAAAACTTGGTTCGCATTAGGCGCATTGACACTGGCTATCGGGTGGCTCGTTGGCCTCTTGATGCCACGGGTGAGAAAATCCCGGGTCGATACTAGTCTGTGAGGCGCTACCCATACCTAAGCGAGGCATCCCTCGACCCAAATGATCCGCACCGAACAACAAAATTTAATGATTACTATTTCGCCATTTCCGACCCAATAGGTGAACGCCAATCAGTCTTCATCGATGGTAACTCGCTGCCTAAACGCTTCAGATCATTACAACCCGGGAGCTTGATTCGAATTGGGGAAACAGGGTTCGGCACAGGCCTCACATTCATAGTTGCCTGCATCAATTTTTTAAACGAAGCATCTAGAAATGCTCGATTGCAATGGATCTCCACTGAACAATACCCACTCAGAACTGGTGATCTAATTCAAAGCATAAAGGCACTGCCATTAACCACTGATATGGAACAGCTAGCAGAAGAGCTGATTGGTGATTGGCCTGACCCCATCCCCACATGTCATCGTCGCTTCTTCGGAGATGGCCGCATCATCTTAGATTTACATTTCAACGATTCGACTTCGGTAATTAACGATCTCTCAGGAACCATTGATGCTTGGTGTCTCGATGGTTTTGCACCTGAAAGAAACCCAGAGATCTGGGAACCTGCGTTGTTTAAGGCAATTGCGGAAAAATCACATCAAGAAACTACATTCAGTACGTTTACTTCTGCACGCAAAGTACGTGATGGGTTGGCAAGTGCTGGTTTCAAGGTTGAGAAAGTTCCAGGATTTGCCAAAAAACGTGAACGTATCGAGGGGAATTTCACGGGTAATCGAACTGTCAACCCCTGGACCCCCACCAGTTCGATCCACTCGAAACATTCGATTGCTATTATCGGGGCTGGGCTCGCCGGGGCCTGGACTGCATATGCGTTTGCGAGACGCAGAATCCCGGTCGTAGTCTTTGAACGACAAACTCCAGCAGTCGCTGCCTCGGGTAATCCCCAAGGTATTACCTATGCAAAACTCAGCATAGAGGCTACACCGAACAGCCTTCTCCAAATGCAATCTCTTGCACACTTAAAAAACTGGTTTCAAATATTCTCGGCGGATAATTGGAACCAAAGTGGCGTTGTCTTGCTCGCAAAGAACGACAAAGAACGGTTACACCAAAAAAAGCTAGTTGAAGCCCTACCGAGCGCTTACCCGCTCATACAATCAATTACGCGGCAAGAGGCGTCGATTTTGGCAGAGCTCCCCCTCGCGTATGGTGGTTCATTCCTACCGGATGCTGGTTGGTTGAATCCGAGGGGGTGCGTTTGGGAGTTATTGGACCATCCCTTGATCACTGTGATTCCGTATCGACACGTACGGCAGGTCAAACGAATCGAAGCAATGTCTTTGCTAGAGTTTGAGGGACACACACTCGGATTCCATCAACATCTATACAATGCAGTTATCTGGGCGAACGCATTAGAAGCTCAAAAGCACGTTCCGATGCCACTCTCACTAAAACCCATCCGCGGACAAATTACCTATGTCCAGAGTGGAAATTACCCTAAAATACCAATTTGTGGTGACGCATACGTGGCGCCCCAAAGCCATGGATTAATGACCTGCGGAGCTACTTACACACCAAACTCAGAAAACCTTACTCCAATACTCGAGGACGATCTCACGAATATTGACACTATCAACTCACTAGTAGCCAAGCCAATCTGGAATCACGGGCACGTGACCGGTAATCGGGTCAGTATTCGCACAGCAACGCCTGACTATATGCCGGTTGTTGGCCAGGTCGCTGAGTCTGAAATTTGGAAATCTCTACTTGAGAACCTGAAATACGACGCGACATTCCAACCAACACAACCCCTTCCGTATATTCGTGGTCATTACGTTCTAGCTGGCCTTGGTTCACGCGGTACTCTTACAGCGCCTATTGCAGCGGAGCTACTTGTTAGCCAAATCTTGGGTGAGGTCTTGCCAGTTTCGGAATCCATCAGAGATGCTTTATCACCGGACCGATTTTTCCGTCGAAGACTCGTTCGTGGGCTCACTTAAATGGATTCCACCACGAGCCACTTTTGATTTTTTCACGGCAATTATTAAGTTGAGTATCGTAAGTCTTAGCTGTCTGACTTACTCTCTTCGCGACGCCCAGCAACCAACGCTTTGATTTGAATGTGCCACGTTGAAATCCACCAACGCCCTCGTGATACGCAAGATAATGACGATATGCGTCAGATTTGGAAATACCTGCAATACCGTGGGCACGATCTACATACCAACCAACAAAATCAGCAGCATCTCTAAAATTATCACGTACCGCCAAGTATGAATTGGTAGCCTGACGGTAGTCGCTCCAGGTTCCATCTTTTGCTTGCGGATAACCATATGCTGAACTCGCCCGGGGACCGGGAATAATCCCTAAAATTTTTACACGTGGTGGCTTCGCATTGGACACAAAAGAAGATTCTTGTCGGATAAATGATAAAATCAGCCCCTCAGGCACATCCCAAGAGTCGGCGGCATCGTTGACAGCATCATACCAACCTGGTTTTTCAGCAAACAATTGGCAGGCGTTCTCAGTATTCCTGGGCGGCGAAACTGCACATCCACCCGAGACACCGATTGCTATCACTAAAATTGAGCGAATCAACAACACTCCAAGAGCTCCAGAAGAGCCGCTTCATCGATAATTTCGACTCCCAAAGTTTCAGCTTTATCTAGCTTTCCGCCAGCACCCGGTCCTGCAACCAAAACCGTTGTTTGAGTACTCACTGAACCCACAACCTTCGCACCGAGAGCGCGTAATTTGTCAGATGCTTCATCTCTCGTCATACTCGTCAATGCACCAGTGAGTACCCAAGTCTGCCCAACCAAATCTGAGCAATTGGCATCAATATTAGATTCATAAACCGACCAATGAACACCCAACGCTACGAGATCAGCTATAACTTCACAATTACGTTTGACTTCAAAAAATGCGCGGATATGCGAGGCTACAACTGGACCCACATCATCAATCTCCATGAGTTCTTCGAGCGGTGCGTCAATCAACTGGTCAATATTATCAAAGGTATGTGCAAGATTTCGCGCAGTGGCCTCACCAACATCTCGAATTCCGAGGGCATAAAGAAATCGTGCAAAGGTAGTCGCTTTAGAGGAAGTAATAGCCTGTACAACATTCTGTGCTGACTTGGTGCCCATCCGATCCAAACCCTGAAGTGACTCAGCCGACAGCCGATATAAATCGGCCGGAGTTTTCACCCACTCTCTATCAATCAAAGTCTCAAGCAAACGTTCGCCAACACCGTCAATATCCATCGCTCGCCGCGAAACAAAATGCTTCAAATGCTCCAGTCGTTGAGCCTGGCAAACCAAACCTCCCGAGCAGCGAATAACAGCCTCATCATTAGTACACTCAATAGGTGACTGGCAGACCGGACACTCTGTTGGCAACTGGATTGGATCAATATGCCGATCCCGACATTCAGTCATCACTCGAACAATTTGGGGAATAACATCTCCTGCTCGACGAACCATTACCTGATCACCTGGGCGGACATCCAACCGAGCCACTTCATCAAAATTGTGTAGCGTGGCATTAGATACCGTAACACCACCCAAAAAAATAGGCGCTAATCTCGCTACCGGGGTAATAGCTCCCGTTCGTCCGACCTGGATATCAATAGCAATGAGGCGAGTTGAAGCCTCTTGGGCAGGGAATTTCCAAGCAGAGGCAAAACGAGGGGCTCGGGCGACAAAGCCAAGCGTCTCTTGCATATCTAGGTCATCTACTTTCACAACCATACCGTCAATTTCATATGGCAGCTGATCCCGATTTGCCAATAAATCAGAATACGCTCGTTCAATCTGGTCCGAAGTTGCCTTTACCAAACCCGGATTCACCGGGATACCAAAAGCCCTTAGGGCATCCATCACACCAGAATGAGTGTTACCCAAAGGCTCTGAAACCTCCCCAAGCCCATAGGCATAAAATGATAAGGGTCGAGTTGCCACAATCTTTGGATCAAGTTGTCTCAAACTTCCAGCGGCGGCATTCCGTGGATTCACGAACGTCTTCTCAGATCGACCTTGAAGTCGTTTATTCATCGCAGTGAACTCTAGTTTTTTCATTATTACTTCGCCACGTACCTCGAGCAAATCCGGAAAACTTTCACCTTTAAGGGTAAGGGGGATCGAACGAATGGTTCTCACGTTTTGCGTAACATTTTCACCGGTTTGACCATCGCCGCGGGTCGCAGCCATCACCAACTCTCCGTACTCATACCGAATTGACAATGCTAGACCATCGAGCTTCGGCTCCGCGGTCAAGACTGTTGCATCCACTTTATCAAGTCGATCCTCGACTCGAGCTACAAACTGTCGAAACTCTTCAACATCAAATACATTACCCAAAGATAGCATCGGTACTCGGTGTGTAACTTCCTCAAAACCTGATTCTGGTTTCGCACCGACTCGTTGTGTTGGTGAGTTTGGTTCTCGATATTCTGGAAAGTCAGTTTCCAAAGCTATCAGTTTTCGCACTAATTGATCGTATTGACCGTCACCAATCGTCGGTGAGTCAAGAACATGATAGTTGTAATCATGGAGTCGTATATCACGAATTAATTGATGGATTTGAGTCTTGGCATCGGTTGTCATGAGCGTAACAGCGTCTGGTGACTTGCCTGAGCTCTCGCGAAATCAATCCATTCTTTAGAGACAGGTGTTCCTGATTGATCAAAGACATCACCACCGATATCTCTCGCAATCGAGCGTGCCCCCGAAATCATCTCATTTACTGCAAATACCGGATCAGTCTGTTTCGACAGCTCAGTAAAGAGAAATACCATTGGGGTGTCAATTGCGTTTGCATCACACTCAAACGTTCCCGGCTCAACACCATTCACCAGAGAAAACAATGGATTTTCCGTCTCATCTAGAGGAAATCGCTGATAAATCTGTGCCTCAGTCCGCCGCAATCCCGCGCGAAGACAGGCTCTATGAAGGTCGACACCCTCCAAACGAGGTAATCTCCCCGACTTAATTCCCACAAGAATAAGATCATCGATCACAGCATCGGACGCTGTTTCAGCTGACGACTCTGCGGTTTTCTCGGTTGATGAAACCGCATTCTCCTGTTCTACTTTGAAATTTTCCGGTGATTGCCGAACACGACTGGAATCACGCGCACCAAAATGACCAAAAATTCGCCCTAGCGTCGAGGCAAGAAGACTATCCTCTCTCACTTTGTCTATCGGCTGTGTGACCGGACCATCCGCTAGGATTCGCATATCTGCGTCATGATCAGTAAGGACACTGTCCCTTAGGAGAACCTCTGATTCGTCTCGGTTAGTTTCCACCTCAGGACCTGAGGACTCATTCCATGCAGGCTCAACACGACTAAGGGGGTTCTCATTAGACTTGTTAGCAGGTGGGTTAGTAGGCAACGTTGGCGACTCATTCCCTTCGAGTAAGGAATCCGTCCGCTTATCTAAATCCATCGTTCCCAACAGGGTCTGGGTATCTGCAGTCTTCATCGCTTCAGCCTTAATCTCGCCTGCCCATAGGTTCAACTGATTTGTATCAGACGACTCAAATAATGGATCCACATTCACGTTAGGTTCCAACTCCTCTGGTGTTGCTTTCTTCACCGGCCTCGGCTTACTACCATCTCTGCACTCCGGCGATTCAGGGGGTGCTGCCATCAAATCCAGCTTGAGCCCCTCACGTTTATGTTTGAGGGTACGACGAATACCATCAGCCAGCATGCCAACAATTAAGACCGCAGCTAATATCAGTAGATATTCCTGTAACCCAAACTCCATACGCCCTCTACTCGTTGGTGGCCAATTCAACAGCTCGCTCGATATCAACAGACACTAAACGTGAGACTCCAGGCTCTGACATCGTGACACCCATTAGCTGCTCAGCCTGTTCCATCGAGATTTTGTTGTGTGTGATAAAAATAAATTGTACTGATTGAGACATCCTAGCAACAGCAGCGGCATAACGCCCAACGTTCGCGTCATCCAGCGGGGCGTCGACTTCGTCCAGAAAACAGAACGGTGCGGGATTCAATTGGAAAATAGCAAATACGAGGGACAATGCAGTCAGGGCTTTCTCGCCCCCGCTCAATGAATAAATATTTGAATTTCGTTTACCTGGCGGCCGCGCCATTATTGTTACACCGGCCGATAGCAGATCCTCATCGGTTAGCACCAACCACGCCTCTCCACCGCCGAATAATTGTGGGAAGACTTCACCAAACGATCGGTTAATCGCATCGAACGTATTCCTAAATAGTGAGCGCGTCTCTCGATCAATTTTTCGAATAGCATCTTCAAGTGTCTCGAGCGCCTTGTTTAGTTCGGCGTGTTGATGATCCATCTCAGATTTTCGTTCCAGTTCTTGCTGGTATTCACTTAGGGCAACCAAATTGATTGGACCCAATCGCTCGATACGCGTCTTAATCCGATCCAACTCAGCTTCTGCGATAGATCTATTTTCAAAACGCTTTTCGACTTCAAGCAGATCAATTTCTCCCGCATTCCGAGATTTCAATTCGTCATTTAGCCTGTTTAACTCAATGTCAATTGCCTGCTCTGTCAAACGAATTTCACTCATTACCTGTGATCGTGACTCTCGATCATGCTCAACCGATACACGCTGACTCTCAAGCTCTCTAAGCAGCTGATCTTTTTCGCCAAGTATTTGTCGGACTGACTGAAGTTCTTGCTCCAACTTCTGACTTTTAGCCACTGCGGCTTTGAGTTCTCGGTCACTGACCCCGGGGCTTTGCATCAAGCTTTCTGAGCTTACTCTAAGTGCCTCAAGCTCTCTGTGTAGGCCAGATAACTGGTTCTCGAGGCGCTCTATCTGCTTATCTGCTCTGGATTTGATTCCAGACAGCCGCTCAATTTCTACACGCAGATCTGAGCGTAGGTTCATCAATTTATTACGCTCGTCCCGGAGTTCACTGAGTTCTGCTTTATGGTTATCGAGGAATTGATTCAATGGGTTTATTTGCTCTTGGATCGATACCTCTAGCTGAGTGACCTCTAATGATTTTTGAAGAAGCGCGGAATGCTCCACCTGCGCCTCTACACGCGCATCGAGTAGCATTTGTTTCTCTCGCTCCAACCTTTCACGGCTTGTAATTATCTCCTGATCTCTGGCTTCGAGACCCGCCAAACGGTTGGATAATTGAACAGTTTCTTTTTCAAGCGCTTGGAGAAGCTCCGACTTGATCCTTAACTGACCTTGGGCCAAATCTCGTGCATCGAGAGATTCTCTAAGTTGTTCATCCAAGTCGGCCACCTGCTGAGAAATGTCTAGATGGTTCTGTTCAAGATTAGGTAACCTAGATTTTAGGTCTAATATTCCTGTTGCCCTGCCAATCACCCGCTCGACCCATCCCGAACCAAAACGAAGACCCGATTCCGTGTAGCCTTCGTGACTGGTTAATTGGAATGCGCCTACTTTTTTTATTTTCTCCGGCAAAGCATTTAAATATTCATCCGAAACTACACGGAGACCTGGCGGCATGCTCTCAAAGCTTAGTGCCTCGAAATTTTCCGAAACAAATGCTCCCAGTAGCTCAGGGTAGGCTGCTTCGAATGCGGAACGATCTTGTGCCGGTATTTGAAGTTGCTCGACTACACGTCCAATTATCGACGTCTGCTCTGCCACCCATGCACTGATCTCATGGTCATCAATCCGCGCCTCAGCCTCGATAATTCGTCGCGCCTTTTCTAACTCAGCCTCAGCTGTTTGACAAAGTCCCTGCAAGTCTCTCAGTGACTCTTCCTCGTCTAACACAAGATTCTGTCTCTGATCAAACGCCAACTGAAGCTCCAAAAACTCTGTTTTTTCCTTTTCGATTCGTCTGGAGAGCTCTGACACATTTACTCGCATCTCGGATATCAAGTTCGGATCGGTATCTAAAAGCTCAGATAGGGCCAGATCAATGTCCTGTAATCGCGCTATTTCCAAACCTTGCTGGCGATCGAGACCCTTCTTCGCGGTTTCAAGCCGTGTGAGCTCAGATTTCACTCGGCCAAGCTCACTCATCAGGTGACCCCGCTGCAAATCTAGCGTATTTATTTCATCTTCATCGCTACGTATGGAGTCCTCGATCGCCTCCAGATCAGTACCAATCTTTTCCAGTTGTGGTGACAGTTTTGATTGTTCTTGCAAAGCAGTAATACCCTCATCACGGTCTGTCACTATCAATTGTTGAAGGTCATTAATTTCCGCTTCGATGCGCGCTCGATTAGCACTAAGCTGCCTAATCTGCTGCTGATACGACTCTTTGCTGGTCTCTAGACGGGATAATGTCGCAGCATGGGTATAAAAAGCTGTGTTCGCCTCATCAAGTGTTTGATTCGCGTCTTCTCTAGCAACTTGGGCGTCAACACGTGCACGCTCATTACTCGATAACGCACTCGCCAACTGATCCAGGTACTTCTGACATTCAGACTTTGAGAGTAATGCTGATTGTTGCTTTTCTACCTGATCTTGCTGTTGGTACCAAAGGATTAAAGACTCAAGATTTCGAGACTCGGCCTTAAACGTTTTATAACGCTCTGCGGCATCAGCCTGTCGCTTCAACCGATCCAGCTGCCGCCCTAACTCATCTGATAAATCGTATAAGCGATCGAGATTCTCCCGAGTTCTGGAGATTCGACTCTCGGTTTCTCGACGGCGCTCTTTGTATCTCGATACTCCTGCCGCCTCTTCAACGTAGGTTCTAAGCTCTTCTGGCTTCGCCTCTACAATTCGGGCTATCATTCCCTGCTCGATAATCGCGTACGAACGTGGTCCGAGACCTGTTCCTAAAAATAAATCTGTGACATCACGTCGACGGCAAGTAGTGCCATTCAAGAAATATTTCGATTGCCCCTCGCGAGTTACTTCTCTTTTGACGGAGATTTCTGCAAATTTGGCATACTCGCCAGCAGCTCGCCCCTCAGAGTTATCAAAAACCAGCTCGATCGATGCTCTTGATATAGGTTTTCGGCTTGTCGAACCATTAAATATGACGTCTGTCATAGATTCGCCACGCAGGTGTTTCGCGCTGGACTCGCCCATCACCCAGCGCACGGCGTCAATAACATTAGACTTACCGCATCCATTCGGGCCGACAATAGCTGTCATATTCGATTTAAATGGAACTGTCGTAGGGTCAACAAACGATTTAAACCCCGCAAGTTTGATACTTTTTAAACGCAAATGATCGAACTTCCACTAAGCTATTTACAGAAAGCTATCCAGTGCGCTCAAGAGTTTCAAGATATTTACGCTCAAGAGTTCGGCAAAGTTCGGTAACTAGTCTAATCGCATCCTCCGATTTTTGTGCCTCAAGTACCGGGATCAGTTGCCTCCGCACCAAAGCATCAAGTGATTGAACCCCCGAAAGGTTCAACCTAACCAGTTTTGAAAAAACACGATCAAATGTAGGGATGAGATCTTCAAGTAATTCCCCATAAACCGCATTTGGATGCAACTGGCAGAGAGTTTCCAGAACACAGATCGGATTCACACACCCAAACTTGGACTCCGACCATTCCATGGATTGATACAGTTCCTGTGAATACGGCCTAGACCAACGCAAACCGAGCTCCGAGACTACCGGGGCCAAAATCAACGGCAAGACGGATGTAATATCTTTCACCCGACTCGGGCTTAAGCTCGTTACCACAGCACCTTTTCGTGGGATTACATCAATGAGCCGTCTACTTTCCAGCACCCTAAACGATTCCCGGACAGATCCGCGGGAAACGGCAAGTTGACCGACAATGCGTGATTCTTGAATACGATCACCAGATCTAAGAATACCGGCCACAATCTGGTGTTCGATATGTGAGGCTATGTTCTCAACCAGACCGGGACCTGGTTGGAATGGAATATAGGTTAATCCGTCTACCATGACTCTAAACTCGCGACTAATCCATCAGTAACGATTACAGTATGAACCGCTTATCCTAAAAAGCAAAATCATTTGGGCTCGGACGCCAGATAATTTCAATCAGTATGCGAGACGATTTCAATTAAGGTTTCAGTTGTAAGCTAGTTCGGTTTTCTGTATCCAACGTGAGAACAACAGGCCCACCTATCCAATCCCCCTGACTTCCAGCGGCATCACCTACCGTCAATCGAGCCATGATTTCAACCCTCAGCCCCGGATGCAGTTGGCCGCCCATAAGAGCGTCATGATTCGAAAGCGTAACGGTGAGCGGTAACTCGCTTACAGACAAACGGCGCGCCGCGATTGGCCGCGTTGATCCCCCAACTTCTTTAGCAAACAAAAACACCGTCGCATTTTCTAAGCTCTGTGGAATCGCCTGACTCAGCGAAACAGATAATTGAATTTCAGCACCCCCAAGCGCCAAATTTTCTGCCGTTTTTTGGGCGACACGTTCGCTCGCTCTGGCTATCCCTAATTCAATTGCTTTAGCCTGTTCCGAACCTTGTTGCAGTTGCCCAAGCAACCGCGTCCACAAATTCAACGATCGCTGATAATCGCCTTCCTCGAAAGCAATGATTCCCAGTGATCCTAACGCCGTAATTTGGTTTGGATCTAGCTCCAGTGCCCGTTCAAATAAATTGACGATTTCTTGATCGGCAACACGATTTCTCGACATGAATTCATCTTGTGCCGCCTGCGCAATCACATAAGCACGCTCATTTTTGGGTAGGGAGTTTAATGCCTCAGTTGATAGTACCATCTCGTAGGATCCGAGGTGCCGATAGAGATACCCAGACCCAGCACTGGCCAGTATTCCAATAAAGAAGGCGATCAAAAAACCTTGACGACCATGATGTCGCAATGCCCATGACAGAGAGAATACTAGGGTCCCAGCGAGGAGAACCATCCAAATCATGCTAGATTCTGAGTCATGTTTTCAATCATACGTTGGATGCTGCTACTCATTGAGATTCTCTTTGATCAAGTGCCTTCGTTGACCGACGGATCCTAAGCAGGACTAAGATACCCCCCAGAATCAGGAGCCCAGCCGGACCTAGCCACAAAACAATCGTTTGCTGATCGAGCGGTGGATTGTAGAGAACAAAACGACCATAACGCGCGACCATGAATTCCTTAATTTCACTGTCAGTCGCGCCCTCTTTGATCATCCGATACACGACTGCACGCAGATCTCCGGAAATTTCAGCATCTGAATCGCCAATCGCTTGGTTTTGGCATTTAGGACAACGTAATTCAAATCCTAATTGTCGGAATCGAGCCTCTTGTTCGGGTGAGTCGAATTGATAGGTTTCGATAGCTGCATGAGCAGCGATCGAGAAAATGATCATCATCTTGATCACCAGAGTTTTCGTCATTTCAATGTCTCAAGCAGAGGCAGTATCTGACGCTGAAACACACGATCATTTACCTCACCCTGAATACGCAGCCGTATGACACTACTCGAATCAACAAGAAAGGTTTCCGGGGCACCGGCGACGCCTAGATCAAGGCCAAGAAGACCATTCGGGTCAAAAATTTGTGTCGTGTAGGGGTCGCCAAGTCTTGCAAGCCAATTCTTAGCAGCCGTTTCTGAATCCTTATAGTTCAAACCCACGATAGGTAACTTCTTGGATAACTCCGTGAGATACGGGTGCTCTACTTGGCACGTAATACACCAGCTCGCCCAAACATTTAGTAAAAACGGTTTGGCTGGCAGGGTTCGGCTTGTCAGCGCCCGCCCGGTATGCAGGTCAGTAAGCTGAAAAGAGGGCACAGGCTTTCCAATTAACGCCGACGGTTGTGCACTTGGATCTAGCGTCAACCCCTTGAAAAAAAAGCCAACTAATACAGCAAAAATTGCGAGTGGTGACCAAACAACCCAGCGACTCATGCCTTTGCACCGTCAATACTTGATTCGGGCTTTTTCTCAACTGCGCGTTGACGATAACGCTTGTCGGTGACTGAAATAAATCCACCGAGTCCCATTAGAAAAGCTCCAACCCATATCCAGTCTACATAAGGTTTCACAGACAACCGTACCGCCCAATCTCCACCATCCAGTGGTTCACCCATTGCTATATACAGATCTCGGGTAAAGCCAGAATCGATGGAAGCCTCTGTCATAACCATTCCAGATGCGTTGTACCGACGCTTTTGTGGGAATACAGTCTTGTACAGTCTGTCGCCACGATAGATCTCAAAAGTCGCTTGGTCTGCGACGAAATTTGGGCCACGCAATACAGAGAGCTCAGTCATCCGGACCTCGTAACTCCCCAGTTGCTGTCTATCACCGACCCCCATGCGCAAATCGCGGTGTTCGGTATGGTTCTCAACCATCACAACCCCAAATATTGTGACCGCCAGCCCTAAATGAGCGAACCACATACCGAACATCCCACGTTCAACACGGCCAAAAGTTTGTCTAACACCCCCGTAGTTGCTGGTCTTCTTAACGAAATCCACAGCGGTGGCAATCGCCAGCCAGAGCGCAAGAGTTACACCAATTGCTGTAGCGATCGAATATTGCCCACTTAACGTAATCGGCCATACTAAGCCAGCAGCCACGCTAACAATCATGGTCACGATCAACGGACGATATAATCGGGGATCATCAGACCGGCGCCATTTGGAAAGTGGCCCAAATGCCATACCGCTGATGAGAATTGCAGTCAACGGGACAAAAACTGCATTAAAAAATGGTGCTCCAACGGATACTTTTCCTGCGCCCATCGCGTCGACTAATAAGGGGTAAAGGGTGCCAAGCAGAACGCTGACCGCCATCACAGTTAATAGCAGATTATTAAAGAGTAAAAAGGACTCTCGGGAGATCCAACTAAATTCGCCTGGCTCAGAGACTTTAGATGCCCGAACTGCATATAGTGTTAGTGAGCCACCAATGACGAACACTAAAAACCCTAGGATAAATACACCCCGCTCTGGATCATTAGCAAACGCATGTACCGATGTTAAGACGCCAGAACGCACGAGGAACGTTCCCAGTAGCGACAGCGAAAAAGCGGCAATCGCGAGTAATAAAGTCCAACTCCGAAATAGACCCCGCTTCTCGGTCACAGCGAGCGAGTGCATCAATGCTGTTGCAACCAACCATGGAATCAATGACGCATTTTCAACAGGATCCCAGAACCACCAACCCCCCCAACCAAGCTCATAATATGCCCACCAGCTTCCTAATGCGATGCCAAGGGTGAGGAATGCCCATGCAACCGTTGTCCATGGCCGCGACCACCGGGCCCACATAGAATTAAGTTCGCCCGAGATAAGGGACGCCATTGCAAACGCAAAGGCGACGGATAACCCAACGTATCCCATATAGAGCATTGGCGGATGGAAGATTAACCCCGGATCTTGTAGCAGAGGGTTCAGGTCCGCACCATTTGATGGCGCGAAGGGTAGGATGCGGACGAACGGATTACTCGTAAAAAGCATGAAGGCCAGAAAACCGACTCCAATTATACCCATCACCGCCAAAACCAGTGCAGACATATAATCAGGAATTCCACTGCTGAACAGGGCAACAGCCACACCCCAGAGGGAGAGGATAAGCACCCAGAGCAACAATGAGCCCTCGTGAGCCCCCCACACGGCGCTCATCCTGAAGTGCCAAGGCAGATCGAGATTAGAGTTATCGGCGACATATTTAATCGTGAAATCGTGAGCCAAGAACCCGTACATCAGCACACCAAAAGAGACAGCAAGAGCGAATCCCTGTAGCAGCGCCAACGGCTTAGCCGTCGCAAGGAAGCCTCGCTGCCGCGTAAAGTACCCATACAGTGGGAGGGTAGCCAGACAGATCGAGACCGCGAATGACAGAACGAGCGCGAAGTGACCTATTTCTGGGATCATTTGTTCTTTACCCCCGTCATCTGATCGAGCTTGCCTGACTGTCTCAGTGCCTCTGTGACCTCAGGTGGCATGTAGTTCTCATCATGTTTAGCCAGAACCTCACTCGCTAAAAACTTGCCCCCACTAATCCGTCCCTGAACCACCACGCCCTGGCCCTCACGAAATAAATCAGGGAGGATGCCCTCATAAGTCACACGCACGTTGTGATCAAAGTCGGTCACATCAAACGCGACCTTTAGGCTCTGTGGATCACGGTCAACAGTCCCGTCAGCAACCATTCCACCCACGCGAATCATTTGCGCGACAGGTGCATCCCCTTTTGCTATCTGTGTTGGCGTGAAAAATAAATTTATGTTTTGACTCAACGCATACATCACCAATCCGACGGCCACACCCAGGCCAGATACTAGACCCAGGATAATAAAGAGACGTTGTTTTCGTTTAGGATTCATGTGTCCCCTCACGCTCTAAGTATCGCTTGACCGAGCTTAATCTGCGACGATGCTGGACCAAGTTCGCCCAGGTCAAACCTCCCAACACACCTAGCCCCAAAAGATAGACCGGCCAAACGTACGACCCGTGAGGGGCCATCTCTAGAAATGCCATTAGTGACTCAAATTGGAACTCAAACACGGTTTACCAGTTCCCTAACCCAAGAGGATCGTCGCTCCCGCTCGACCAAGATCGTACGCATTGAGCCCAGAACCAAGTATGCAGCTACGATGTAGTAACCAAGAATATTAATTAACAGCGGGATCCACATAGACGCGGGCATCGTCGGCTTCTCTGTCAATTTTAGGCTCGCCGGTTGGTGCAGGGTGTTCCACCACTCGACCGAATATTTGATGATGGGTAGGTTGACTACGCCCACCAGTACTAATATCCCGCAAACTTTACCTGCCTGATCGGGATCACGAATCGAGGCACGCAATCCGATTAGTGCGAGGTAGAGGAATGCGAGGATTAGCATCGAAGTTAACCGCGCATCCCACACCCAATACGTGCCCCAGGTTGGTTTCCCCCAGACGGCGCCGCTTGCCAACGCGAGGGCCGTAAATGCGAACCCCATGACCGCGATTGACTGCATCGCAATATCAGCAATTTTCATCTTCCATACAAGAAGCACTACGGCGCTCACGGCCATCGCCGCGTACATTGCCTGAGCAAGAAATGCGACTGGTACGTGAAGATAGATGATTCGATAACTATTACCTTGCTGATAGTCAACCGGGGCAAAGCCAAGCCCCCATAGCGTGCCAATTGCAATCAAACAGAGCGAAAACCAACCACAAACAAGTTGCCAACGCCCAGCACGCTCATAGAACCACTTGGGGGAACCCCATTGATGAAACCAACGCCAACGCATCAGTTAGAACCTCCAATATTCACTCGAATCGCTAGGGACACTGCAATCGGAACCAGGATCGCCGACGCCACACTGAATGCTCCTAGCAATGCCAATAACGGCAAAGTCTCAGAACCATCCATGGCCCGAACTAAAACCCCAGAGGCCAGCACTACGACTGGCACAAATAGAGGCATCATTACCAATACCCCAAGGATACCAGATCGCGACGATCCAAGTGTAAGGGCTGCGCCTAATCCGGAAAAACAAGTCAGTGCCGGTGTTGCCACCAGCATTGTAATGAGTAGCGCGATTGAGACGTCTCCCGGAATGGACAACATTAGCGCTGCGATTGGGCTAATTAAAATTAGAGGCAAAACATGGAGTAACCAATGCGCAATTAATTTCAGTCCCAAAAGCCAAGCGAGCGGTCGATCGAAAAACAACCATTGTTCTAAAATACCGTCCGCAAAATCAGACTGGAACAGATTCTCAGAATTGAGAAGAAGTGCTAGCAAGGTTGCGACCCAGATCATTGCTGATCCAATTTCAGCGAGTAACTCAGAATCTGGTGTAAGTGCTAGTGGGACCATAGAGATCACTAGCAGTAGAAACCAGATCGGCTTAAAAATGTCGCCGGGACGCGCGGCAGCGAGCCTCATTTCGCGGGCAAGGACCCTTTTTTCAATCGACACAACCAAGCTCCAGAGTCTGGAATTCTGACAACGTTGATTGTTGATGGGTTGTAAATAGACAAATTCCACCGCTGGCCGCATGAGAACTGATCTTCTCGTCCAATGTCTTTATCATTGAAACATCAAGCGCCGAATATGGCTCGTCAAGGATCCAGATTGAAGCATCGGAACACCAAAGACGGGCAAGCGCGCAACGACGGCCTTGTCCTTGAGATAGTTCCTTAACAAGAGAATCATAGTATCCCAACATGCCAACATTATCTAAGGCGCGTTTTAGGCAGGTATCATCCTGCCCGGCCAGAAATTTGAGGTTATCCAGTACACGTAAGTCTCCTGTAAGTTGCGACCTGTGACCAATATAGAGAATATGGTGCCTAGCCTCGGTAACTGATCGATCACCAACTATTACCTCACCTTCCTGAATTTCATAAAGACCAGCGATCGTGCGCAGAAGTGTCGTCTTACCTACGCCATTTTTTCCGGCTACGCGTAATATCGATCCAGCGTCCAGCGTGAAAGACAGATTGTCGAACAATAAACGGTAATCACGCTCGCAACTTAGTCGAGTAATCTTAAGCTTTAGGGACTCCAAATTCATGACGTGAGTTTACCGTAAACTGAGTGTGGGACTAGCGATAAACTCGTGTTAGGCTCTGGCCAAGTTGAGTATTCACGCGAGACAGGCGATGTCCCGGTAGCTCAGTAGGATAGAGCGGCCGCCTCCTAAGCGGCAGGTCACAGGTTCGATTCCTGTTCGGGACACCATTTTTTCCCTCATTTGTCACGCGCCTATTCATTACTAAGGTACGAGCCCAAGATAATACTCATCGGTATCTACTTTTAGAGCGGAAGCGTCCTACTTTTTTGGGACTGCTAGAGTTCTCAATAAAACTTTCGCGACGTTTGATCTGAGTGACTAATTCCTTCCTGACAGTGACGCTTTGGTTCGGCCTGTCATCAAATTGAACTACTACGTTTTCACGTGTTTTACCTATAAAACCAGTTACTAGTCCTTCTTTGCCTGACTCATCGCCTCCAACAGTTATGCGATCACCGAAATTAATAAGCGATGTTATATCTATGCTTACCCACTTCTGATTGTCATTTGGCATATAGTCACCCTGGATTGGGACAAAAAACGAGCCATACCGAAATAACGAAGCTCGCTCGTATTACTCAGAGATCAATACTGAGATTCACCGCTGAAGTCTTACCGTTTTGCTCTTGAAGCTCATATGAAATCTTCTGTCCGTCGTTTAACGTTCGTAAACCCTTCAAATTCAGAGCAGAAGCATGAACAAAAACATCTTTGCCTCCATCGTCAGGGGCAATAAAACCAAAGCCTTTACTCGCGTTAAAAAACTTAACAACACCTGTAGCCATAATAATTTTCTCGTATAAGTCAAAATTGCATACTCTGGGCCGATGTTAAAAAAGGGCTCAAAGCTACTTGGATTTCAAAGAGGAATTCAAAGAAGAGTAAAAAACTGCGCTTAGAAAATCTGATGAAAGCGATGAGATTAGATCACACTAGCGCGGCTATAGATACTTTTATCTAGTGAAACTGGGCTTCAAACTGAACAGAGAGGCCTTCTTAGCTTACATTCAGAGCAGTGATTTCAAGCCGCTGAAGAGTTAAGCTTTACGCAAACCATACCGCAACTACTTGCTCCATGTGTTGGTCTTTACGTTGTACTTGACGGACAGTGGACAGAAGCCTTTGACCACAATATTTATGCCGAATCCGTTATAGCTACTGCAGTAGCAAGTTTTGTGAAAAATGGTTGGCCCTTCTCCTGTCTCCTCACACTGCATACGAACAATATCACCGTAGCTTGATACATAACCTGCGGAGACTAAAGAACCCATCGCTACCACGAGGACGCAAATTTTTTTATTAGAGCCGACTTACTGCCTCCTTGAAATATTCATTCAAACTTGCATTCATGGCTTTCCGACGTCACTCTTTTGCAAATCTGGGCAGGTACAAAAGGTATTAAAAGACTGATCAGCCCCTCCCCAGTGGCTTGCTTAGGGGTGGCCTGTTTAGTTAGCATTAATTTAGAAACATTTGCCCGTTATTTAGCAACAATTCAAACAAAATTGAATTCAAATGCTTTATGGTTTCTTTATCCTATGGGCTTTGAGTAAATACAGACAATACATTCGGTGTCTGTTCAGGACACCATATATCAAAATATTGTTTTAATTGATTTAGTGACGGTTCAATAACAAATATTCCCCCAAACTTTCCTCCAATAATAAATGGGTAAGACAAGTCGCGACTTGCAGTACCTTATAAACATTTCTTTAATTCCTTATTTGTTCTCATACTTACTTTGCTGAAATGAGGAAAGGTATGCATAATCGCAAGCCACGCCAAAAGAAAATACAACTCAGAAAGCAATGGAGTGAAACCCATAGGCGTATGGTTTTGTTATTCCCTCTCACATGCCCATAAAGTAAATTTCGTTAAGATCAATAAAACCTCGCAGTATTAAAGGGTTTCATTGCTAGATCGAAGGATTCTCTTAATTGAAAAAAGCTAATGGATCATTGGATTCGGTTTTCGTTAATTGATATTCAATACCTTTGCTATTTCTTTGCGGCTGGTTTTAAGAGCAGGACAGCAAAACGTTTTTGGGTATCACACCAATGTTCGATTATTTCCCAGCTTGCCTTTTCGGCGATTTGTGAGAAGCCTTCGATCGTATATTTGTGAGAGGTTTCGGTATGAATGCTTTCGCCAGCGGCTAATGTAAAAGTCCGGCCGGCGATTTCCAGCGTCTGATCGGCGATGGCGACTAAGTGCATCTCGATTCTTGCGGGGTCGGTTAAATAGCGTGCCTCGTGAGAGAAAGCTCCTAGGTCAATCGCGAGGCCCAGTTCGCGATTAACTCGCGTAAGCAGGTTGCGATTAAATTCAGCGGTAACACCCTCTGGATCGTCATAAGCGGAAATCAACGTCTCAGGCGATTTATCTAGATCGATACCAATCAAAAACGCAGCGTCATCACCTAAAATAACGTGGCAGTGCTTTAACAAAGATTGCACCGCAGTTGCCTCAAGATTGCCAATGGTTGAACCCGGAAAGAAACCCAACCGGCTGCGGTGTGGAGGCAACGACGGTGGTAATGAGAACATTGTTGTGAAGTCAGCAACCAAGGCCTCGACAGGTAAATACGGTAGTTTTTTAGATAGGGCCGCCACTGCCTGATGCAGATAGTCAGCCGAAATATCAACGGGTACATAGCCCGCCGGCTGATCAAGTGCCTTGAGTAGACGCAATGTTTTACGGCTTGATCCACTACCTAGTTCTACCACCAAGCGGTGACTGCCAATGGCTTTGGAGATCGCTTTCGAATTATCGTCGAGAATGCTGATTTCAGTTCGCGTAAGATAATAGCTTGACAGCCGGGTGATGTCTTCGAACAGCGCTGAGCCGCGTTGGTCGTAAAACCAAACGGGTGAAATATGATGCCCTGATCGTTCTAGTGCCTCGACGAATGCTTCTTCTAAAGAACTGACATTGTAAGCTTTATCGGTTTTTGATTTTTTTGGAAACATACAGAGGGTTCCTCAAGGTTGAGCTGGTGTTTGCGCTGTCGGCGTTGTACGTAAACGCAGTTGCCGGCGAATGGTACGCGCCAACGAATCAACAAAAATATTTAGCAGCGCTGTGATTAATATAAGTACCAGAGCTCGATCAAAGCGCAATTCTTGAATGGCGCTATCGACATAGAATCCAAGCGTAGTGATCCCCAAAATCCCAAGGATCGCAGTTTCGCGCATAATAATTTCCCAACGGTAAAGCAAAAAAGCAAGAAACGACCGATAAAGCCTTGGCACAGCCTCATGGGTGTAACAGTCAAAGCCACTGACAACGTCCGGTCTCAATATAAGGGTGTTACTTTGGCGGCCAATTAAGTGACCAATGATGGCGCCGTTGTGAATTGCTAAGGCGACCACTGCTGGCAACATAGAAGGTCCCCACAGTTGAAGCAAGATGTATGCGAGCAGATATTCAGGCACTGAGCGGCCAGTTACCAAAAGTGTGTGCCCGGCCGCCTGATTGAAACGGCTGAAAAACAACCGAGAAATCAAGGGAAAACTTAACAAAGCAATGATTCCAGTGCCTACCAGAGCGATTTGTGTGAGCACAAGCGTAATACCAATACCAGGTAAAGCCTGATACCAAAGCAAATCGCCCAACCATGGCCACAAGCCGGCGATACCCTCGCTGTTGCGCAGCGGCGCGGGAATAATGTCTTCGGTGAAAAACCGTGTAGCATTTCCCCACACAATCGGCAGACCCGTACCCAGACAGAAAGGAGCAACCAGCAAGTAAGGGACAACTAATTTTGGTCGCAACCAAAGCCGCAGGCTACCTATTGTCAATAAAAAAATAAGCAATATCATGCCAACTTCACTGTACTGACCCTCGGCGTAAGAACTTTCTAAGTAAAAACCAAGCGTCGGCATACCGACGAAGCCGAGCACCGCACTTGAGCGCATGCCACATTCGAATCGATAGCTAGTGTAGCTGAGCAGGTGTGTCCATAGATCAGGTACCCAAACATACCAGAATCTTGAGATGATACTGCTTTTAGCCGGAAGCGCCCGTTCCGCACCTCGATCACCTTCTTCAAGAATTTCACTGTAGACTCGAGCGAAAGTCGCTGCATACGGCAGTGCGATAGCTAACACGCCAGTGATGGGGTGCAGACCAAAAAACTGCAGAAAAATTAACGCCCAGAAAAGCTCGTGGATCGCGCGAACAATTGCACAAAAAATTCGCACAACGCGGTAATGAAAAACAAGAGCTAAACCCATACCGAAGATGGCAGCCGCGCCGACGCCCGTAAACGCAAAGGCAAGTGTTCGAAGCAAGGCAACAACAGCCGTGTCGAAGGTTGCGAAGTCAGGCTGAATCAAACCGCTGCCAAAGCGTCCCAATTCGGTCCAGGGATCGATCGAACGGATCTCAAGGTCAGCTAACCAAATACCAATCAGTGCGAACCCCAGTAGCCAAAGACTGGTCCTCACCAAAGGTGCCGATAGCGCACTCCAGCGGATGTGTTCCTGACTAGTAGAGCGCATCAAGGTCGTCGCTATTTACCAAGTTGCACGGTGAATCGAGGGCAATAGTGCCGTTTTGAATACCAATTACTCGACTGGCATAGCGACAGGCCAACTCGAGATCATGCATCGCAATGATAGTGGTAGTGTTCTGTGTGGTAAGCGTTCGCATCACCGTCTCCGAACGTGGCCCGTCGAGCGCGGATACCGGTTCATCAGCCAGTAGCACATCCCCACCTTGAAACAATGCCCGGGCAACAGCCACACGCTGACGCTGACCGCCTGAGAGTTCGCCGACACGGGCCCAGAGGGTTGACACCATATCCAATTGTTCTAGCACGGCCGTCACCGCTAGGATCTGTCTACGAAATGGTCGAACTAGATTGATTAGATTATAGGCACTAGAGTGCGAGGCCAATTGCCCGATATAAACATTGTGAAAAACGCTAAGCGTGTCAACCAAGCCTAGGTTCTGCGGAATCAGCGCGATGTCTCCACGGCGACGATCGTGAAGCAGCGACAGTAGCGTTGATTTGCCGGCACCGCTGCGACCGACCAGCGCGACATGCTCACCTGGCTCAATATGTAAATCGATAGGTCCTAAGACGGGGGTACCACCGAAATCAGCAGACGCCTGATTTAGAACTAGAGAGCTCATCAGTCGATTAAACCCACCTGCTTAGCAGTTCGTTTGATGGGCTCGTAGTCGGAGTTCCGCGCAGGGATAAAAGCACTGCGCGCAAAGCTGTTCAGTAACTTCGGATCGTCCATCGCCAACAGGGCTGATTTTACTTTATCGGTAAACCCCTCGCCAAAACGCGTATCCACGTCTCCGCGGATACTCCACTGATAGTTGGGATAAGCTGGTGTCTTCCAAATAACTTCGACAGCATCAGTGTCTATATTACCCGCGGCGAGCTCACGATCCCAGACGGCGTAGTTGATGGCACCTACAGCATAACTGCCACTCTCTACCAAGCGTAAAGTACGACTATGATTACCGCTGTAACCAACTCGTTCGAATACCTTATTCGGCGGCTCACCAAACCTCTCAGTCAAGTAAAACTCGGGAATCAAGCGGCCTGAGGTCGAGCTTTTTGAGCCAAAAGTAATTGTCATGCCTCGCATCCGCGAGTCAATAGTATCAGCGGCCTCCAGACCGGTACTTTTATGAGCGATCAAGTAAGTCCAAAACGCTTGATCTTCTTCTCCTTGAGCCAAGGCTTGAGAGTTTGGTACTGTGGCGCGCGCTTGAACGCCAGATAACGCGCCAAACCATGCTAGCTGGACCTGATCATTTCGAAATGCGCTAACTGCAGCGGCATAGGATTTCACCGGCACATAACGAACCTCGATATCAAGTGTTTTTGACAAATATTCGCTCATCGGACCGAAGCGTTCTTGGAGTTTACTCTCGTCCTCATCCGGGATCGCGGTAAAGACAAGCACTTGAGCACCAGCTTGCAACACAAAAAAAAGATTGAACATAAAGGCATAGAAAAGATTTCTCATGGTTTTCCCGTAAATTTAGTTCGAATTCGACTTCGAAATTATTTAACCACAGGTACGAAATCCAGCGATAATATCGTTACGCTCTGGCGGGAAAAAATTGCGCGTATTATTGTTTAGGTAACGACTGCGCGTTGCCCAAGAGCCGCCCCGAAGCACCACTCGCCCCTCTGCAAACCAAGGTTCGGAGTACTCCGCATATAGATCTGGACTAAAGCCGGGATAGGGTCGAAAACAGCTTGAGGTCCATTCCCAAATATTTCCTAGCATTTGACGGCAACCTAGTGCGCTATCGCCGGCCGAGAAGGCCGCTACATCCACGCAACCGACTCGATACCCGTCTGTATTGGCCACAGATTCGCCATGAGGTTGATCACCCCAAGGGTAGAGCGTTTTGCTGGGGCTAAGTGATCTTCCCTCGAGTCGTCGACTTGCAGCCACTTCCCATTCGAGTTCGGTCGGTAAGCGCCGTCCTACCCATCGGCAATATGCCTGCGCCTCGTGCTGACTGACATGACAGACTGGCGCATCAAGTGGCAAAGGTTGCCAACGGTCAAAAATACGGATCTGCCAACCCGCTTCGACGCGGCGCCAGTAACATGGGGCGGTGAGTGCCTGACTTTCGCGCCAGGCCCAGCCATGGGATGACCAATAGGCGGGATCTTCATAACCGCCTGCCTCAACGAAACACATAAAAGCGGAGTTAGTAACAGGGGCGAAGTCAATCGTGAATGAGTCAAAGGCTCGCGTGTCAGTTGGTTTTTCATTATCAAAACGAAAGCCAACGGTTTCATCCGCGCCGAGTGTGTGTTCGCCACCAGGAACAAACACTTCGCCATTCAGAGGGCCCGAATCTAACGAGACCAAACCACCAGACGGTGGCGCAATTTTCGGTGTTTGGTCAGCTAGGGTCTGGCGGGTATAGGCAAAGGCCTCCCCGTGCATATCTTCATGGAAAGTGGCCAGTTGCCAGACATAGCTAGTAGCAGAATCGGTCAACCCTTGAGGCAACCGGCTAACCATGACGTCTCGGACAATGCGCAAGTAGTCAAAAGTATCTTCCATACTAGGTAGTTCGAGCGTCCAGCGTTCACTGTGTGCCACCCCCATGGAATCGTAAAGCTTTTGGGCGTTTACGATTTGATAATCTGGTAACCCCAAGAGCTTGTGAAGGACAAAATAATCATAAAAAAAACCAATATGACCAATTTCCCACTGAGGGGGGTTTACGGTGCTAAGCTTGGGGCCTAGATGGCGTCCAATCGGTAAATCCTGAGTTAGCTCAAAGGTGCGTTGGCGGGCATCGTCGAGCATAGCAACCAAAACATCAGAGGCAAGTGGATGAGTGGATGGTGTCGTAATCATTGTGCTCTCCCGCAAGGTAATTAGTTATGAAAATGGCTTTGGTGACGCCTGCACCACCGCTTTCACTTTCCGGAAACCGCGCAACAGCCAAGCGGTGGTCGAAACTATTACGAGCGGCTGGACATAAGGTCGACATCCTCGAGCAGTGGGACGTGGATAATAGATCATATGATTTGATGATTGCCCTGCATGCTTGGCGAAGCCGTAACAGTATCGCAGCATTCTCGCAACGTTTTCCAGACCGAGCTTTGATTGTAGTACTCACGGGTACTGATGTTTATCACTTCCAACGCACCCACCCTAAAGCGACTCGAACAAGTTTGGCTTGCGCTAATGCTTTGATAGGGTTGCATGACTATGTCTCCCATGACATTCCAACAGATTTCCACTCCATTTTACACACTGTTTATCAATCGGCACTGCCTTTGCCAGCGAGCTATCGTGGGCTGTTAGCAAGAGATTACACTCTGTGCGTAGTAGGTCATTTGCGTGAAGAAAAAGATAGCTTGCGCGCCGCTGAGGCAGCGCGTTTGTTGCCCAGAGAGTCGCGCATCCGCATTGTTCAAGCCGGACGCGCACATACTCCGGAATGGACAATTGCTGCAAGAGCGCAGATGGATGATAACCCTCGTTACAGTTGGGTAGGTGAGATCTCGCAAACTGCGGTTCGTCGACTGTACGCAAGAAGTCAAGCAATGGTGATCAGCTCTATTATGGAGGGTGGTGCCAATGTTCTCTCTGAGGCTTGTGTAGCGGGTTTACCAGTTATCGCAAGCAATATTCCGGGTAACACCGGATTGCTTGGGAAGGATTATCCTGGTCTGTTCCCACCAGGCGATTCGGCTGCCTTGGCAGCGATGATGACGAGGTTCGAGTCTGATTTTGCCTTTCGAGCGGTATTGACTGATAGGTGTCAGGCAATGGCTCCACGTTACACTCCAGAGGCGGAAAAAGCCGCTTTGTTGGCGGTGATCCATAAGATTAGTCCTGAACTGTAATCGGTTCGAGGGCATTCCCCTTTGGGTGGACGGCGCCAATGACGCAAGTGTGGGGGTACCCGAGTGAGATGAGCTCGCGCACACAAGCTTCGGCTTTATCAGCAGACACGCTGGTCAATAAGCCTCCAGCGGTTTGCGGATCAAACATCAAGGGATAGCGGGGATGATTGACTATTACCTCAGCGTCGCGAATCGCCCGGCGTAATCGCACATTAGCAGGTTGTAACGAACTCAAAATACCAGCTGCCACGGTTCTTTCAGCGCCATCTAAAATTGGTAGCGCGGACAGATAAATGGTGGCATCGACTTCTGAAGGCCTGGTCATCTCAACCAAGTGCCCCAACAACCCAAACCCTGTCAAATCTGTGCAAGCGGAAGCCCCGAATCGACGAAAGCATTCGGCCGCCAAACGATTCGAGTGGCGCATCGATTGCAAAGCATCGTCAATCCAACGACCCTTGGCCTCAAGGCGCGCATGCGCCGCAAACAATGTGCCGGTGCCGATAGGCTTTGTAAGGATTAAGACATCGCCAGCACGCATACCCCCTTTGCGCATGATCTGATCCGGTCGATCATCGACCAAACCATTGATTGCGAAACCCAACGCTAGTTCTTGGCCCTCGCCGGTGTGTCCCCCAACGAGAGCGCATTTGGCGTCATTGAGTATATCGATAGCGCCTGACATCATTTGAACTAGAGTGTCTTCTACTTTGGATTCGAGACCTTGTGGGACAGTTGCAACAGCAGTTGCGGATTGTGCTTCGGCGCCCATCGCAAAGATATCGCCCAGCGCGTGGTTGGCAGCGATTTGTCCGAAGATGTATGGGTCATCAATAAATGATCGAAAAAAGTCCACGGAGTGCACCATGGCTTTGCCAGGGGGTACGCGGACAATCGCAGCATCGTCGGGAGCATGTAAACCGATCACCACGTCGTCGCGCTCGGCTGGACGCAGCGCACCGAGTGCCCTAGAAAGTGTTGAGGCGCCTACTTTTGCGCCACAGCCACCACAGCGCATGGCGATTGCCGAAATGGCCTGCTGAGCTTCTTCGCCCGCTAGCGCTATGCTGGAACGAGGCTGTGAATTTGCATCGGCTTCCATAGCGGGTAAATTATTGAACTTCGCCATGAACCGCCGATCAATATGGTCTTTCCAGCGCCACAACCAAGCGCCTGCTGCCGAAAATTTACTACGCGAAGCCACCGCATATTGATCGCCAGTGCTTATTAACGCTAGCCAGTGGCGCTGGGGATGATATGGTCGGAGGGGTTTATCCTCTAGCGACAGGCGCAGATTACGCGCCAGTGGTGGGCTTTGACGCACAGCAAATACGCCCGCTTTTTCGCGAGGGTGATTAATCATGGTGGCTACGTCACCCGCGGCAAAAATATTAGGATCGGTGACTGTTTGCAACGTATCTGTGACTTCAATAAACCCATCAACATCGAGTGACAGGCCTGTCTCTGCTAGCCAACTCGCACCTCTGGCCCGGGTTACCCAAATCACTTCATCAGCCAAATGATGTTCGCCATTGACGGTCGTTAAGCCATGTTCGTCAACCGTGACGACAGCCGCGTTGACGTGTAGCGTTATACCCCGAGATTTAAGAGTTCGGGTAAAACGTCGCTGTACTGCGCGATTGTGCGTAGGCAGAATAGTAGCCCCGCGGGTAAATAGACTGAACTTGAGTGCATTGGGATCTTTATCAAAAAGATTGAGTTCGTGGCGCAGGCGATGTTGCATGGCGAGGATTAATTCAACGCCGCC
>MDTB01224038.1_pt1 | contig 48997 bp, 49 predicted proteins | sample 811161 | NCBI WGS metagenome assembly MDTB01 (sample SAMN05326650, study PRJNA326480) | marine metagenome | isolation source: seawater | place: Mediterranean Sea | collected 2009
ATAAAGTTTGGTGGGCCCGCCAGGACTCGAACCTGGGACCAATACATTATGAGTGTACTGCTCTAACCAACTGAGCTACAGGCCCGAAAAGAATTACTTATAATATTTTAAAGATATATCAAATTAAATATTAAAAAATAACTAATATTTCCTTATTAATTATAAGTGCAAATGCAATTGTGGGTAAATTTCAAAATTTCCCTTATTTGAATTTATTATTACAAAATAATAAAGTTTTTAATATTTAATTAAAAACCATTGAGAACTATCATGGACATTGTGAAATTGTATTTTCTTTTCAAAACTAAATTCATTTAGTCCTCTAATAATACCCTCTGAAAAAGGTATGCCATAATCATCCCCACATAACACTCCGTTTTTTTTTAGTTTTTGGTACCAAATCTCTAAATCTTTTTTAAAAGGAGCATAATTATGGTCCCCATCGATGTAAATAAAATCCAAAGTTTCATCTTCAAAATCTTTTGCAGCATCTTCTGATGTTTTTCTTATTAATTCAGCATTTTTATATTCACTAAAACGTTTTTTTACTTTTTCATAAAATTTGTTACCATCTTCTCCAGCAAAAAACACTTTTCCATTAGAGTCTGTATATTCGGAAAAGGGATCAATTAAACTTAACTTTTTTAGTTTTACACGAGACTCTTTAAAGTAATTATTGTTTAGTATATATTCTCCATGATCACCTTCATAGACTCCAATTTCTGCTCCCTCAATTATTTTATCTTGCATATAAATTGCGATAAACTTCAATGGGGTACCTTTTCTAAATGGAATGTTAGTCAATTTAGATTTATTTTCTAAGTTTAAAAAGAAAAGATAGATTAATAAAAATAGAATGAAGATAAACTCTGCAACATTTATTTTGTTAACTAATAACAAAGTTGTAGCTAAAACAAAAAAAAATATATGAATTATATGAAAAATAAACTTATTATAAAAAATATTTTTTATATTAATAATCAGTTTATAATAAAAAAATTTTAATTTTAACATTAAGTCAAGTGAGTTTAGATTATTGCTATCAAATTTTTTTTAATATTTCTAGAATAAACTTTGGTGGGCCGTGTTGGTTACGCTCCAACTACCCCTGCAATGTCAATGCAGTACTCTACTATTGAGCTAACGGCCCTTACTCAAATTTCTTTCAAATATATTAGTTTTGCTATTAACTGCATACATTAAAGATAAATTAATCATAAAAAAAGTAACATTAAAATCACTAAAAAATGCACCACTTGGAATTATTGGTAAAAAATTTGTAATAATATAAATAAAAGTACCTATTTGAATGTAATTTTGACTATCAATAATTTGTCTCAAAATTTTAAAAATAATTATAAAAAAAACAGATAATGAAATAACAGTTCCAACTATTCCGTGCTCAGACAGAAATTCGATATAAATTTGATGAGGGTGAGTTGTGCAATAATAATCAAATTTGTCGTGTTTATCTTCATGACAAGTTTCGACTCTATAATTTTTGTTTCCAACTCCAAATACTGGGTGTTTTTGAAAAACACTTAACCCTGATTTGTATAATCTTAAATATTGGTTTTTTTTCAAATCTTCTTGAGCTTTAACTTCTGAAGTAAAAAATAAATTATACATTTGTTCAATATAGCGCTCTTTTAAATACTCTGATTGATAAAGAGCAATAAAAAAAATTATGATAAAAGTAGCTGAAAATAATATTTTAAATTTCAGTTTAAAATAATCCAAAAAGAATACGAATAATAAAAAACCTACAAATACTTTTATTGTGTTAGATCTTTCACCGGTAACAAGTACTGAGGTTAAAAAAATTAAAAGCAAAAGCGATGGGATAATTTTTAAAGATTTGTTTTTATTTTTAAAAATTGTGAATATATAGCCAGATATAATAAATAATAAACCAGATAAATATGATCCAGCAATAGGCTCATCCTTGAAAAAACTAATAACACGACGTCCAAAATCTTGGTCTTCAGATCCAAATCCTAAAATATTTGTTCCATTGTATCTTTCAAAGTAAACATCAAATACAACAATTAGAAATATAACTGTCCATATCTTGAATGAAGAGAAGTCATATTTTTTGATATAGAATAAATAATTAATAGCAATAAACAAAAATATAAATCTTACAAAACCGAAATTTCTAAATATACCGCTTGATGGCTCAATTGAAATTAAAGTATTAAAAATTAGATACAAGTTTAGTAAAAAAAATAAGATTATTGCCTTATTTTTGAGAATATAGTTTAAATGATCTTTCTGAAAATATTTAAAAAAATATATTAATATTAATAAAAAAATATTGATTAAAGATACTGCGGGTCCAAAGATAATACTTAGAGGTAACAAAGCAAAAAGAGAATCATATAAATTAATATTTAATTTTTTAATCATAGATAATTTATATATACATCATAATTTTTGTTGTATTTCTATTATAAATAATTATCTTGTTTATAATCAATTATCAACATGGCCAGAAAATAATCCAAATGAAAAAAGAGGTAATAATTTTTATGCCTTCAATTGAGGGAGGAGGAGTAGAAAAAAATCTATTTTTAGTAAGTAACTTTTTGGCAAAAAATATTGAGACGCTAAAGGTCATTACGATTTCTAGAAAATATAAAAATAAATTCAATAAATCAGTTAAATTGATAACTCTCAAAAATAGAATATGGGACAACTTAAGTAGAAGAATTAAATATTTTCTCTCAATTATTTTACTAATCAAAGAAATATTCAAAAATAAAAATATTATAGTTATGTCTTTTCAAGCTAATATTTACTGTATTTTAATTTGCAAACTATTTTCTATTAAGATTATTTCTAGATCTAACTCTGCTCCAATTGGGTGGTCTCAAAACTTTATCAAAAAAATAATCTTTGGTATTGGATTAAAACTAGCAGATAAAATAATAGTGAATAGTATTGATTTTAAGCAAGATTTAAGAAAAGAATTTAATGTAAATGCAATTTGTATTTATAACCCACTTAATAGAAATGAAATTTTAAATAAATCAAAAAAAAAGTCGGCCAAAATTTTCAAATCAAAAAAAAAATTAAAGATTTTAAATATTGGTCGATTTACAGACCAAAAAGATCAATTTACATTTTTAAAATCTTTACGTAATTTAAAAAAAGATATTGAATTCGAAGCTTGTATTATTGGAAAAGGTAAACTAGAAAAAAAGTTACAAAATTATATTGCAAATAACAACCTTCAAAAATTTGTAAAAATATTAGATTTTGTTGATAATCCTTATCCCTTAATGAAACAAACAGATCTGTTTGTTTTAAGTTCTAAGTATGAAGGACTTCCTAATGTTTTGTTAGAAAGTTTAGTATTAAAAAAATTTATAATTTCAAGTGACTGTAGAACAGGTCCAAATGAAATTTTGTTAGGTGGCAAAGGTGGGTTATTATTTAATGTTGGGGACCATAAGCAGCTAGAAAAAAAAATTAAATATTTTTTTTTTAATAAAAAAAAGTGTCAAAAAATGATGATAAATGCACATAAATCTTTAAAAAGGTTTGACTATAATAAAAATCTTAAACTGTATTTAGATTTACTTAGATCCTAATTATTTCTTATTCAAAATTTTAAGAATTTTATTTAATCTTAAATAGTGATGAAAAATGGTATATTTCATGGCTTCTTTTTTTAACCGAACTTTGTTTTGATAAATCTCTTTATTTGCCATATCTGAAAACTTTTCAAAACTTTTTAAGAGCTCGTTTTTAGTATTACTCTTAAATAAAATTCCATTTTTACCATCATCCAAAAATTCTCTTGGGCCATTGGGGCAATCACTCGATATTACAAAGGTATCACACAGAGCGGCCTCTACCATTACAAAGCCTACTTCCTCCCAGAGAGAGGACATTACGAATACGTCGCATGATCGCATATAACTGTAAATATTCTTTTTGAAGCCGATAAAAAATACTTTGTTTTCAATTTTTTCTTTTTTAACTAAATTTTTTAACTCATCTTTTTTTTCTCCATCTCCTAGAATCAATAGAATAAATTGATCATTTTTTTGAGAAAACTTTGAAAATTCACTTATTAAATAAGCATGATTTTTCTGATTTGTTAATCTTCCTGCTGATAAAATTATTTTTTTGTTTTTTGGAATATTGTCATTAATAACGAAATTTCTATCTCTTATTAGATTTTCAGTTCTGACTATTGCATCAGGTAAAAAAAATAATTTTTTATTTTCAAATATTTTTATTTGTTCCAACTTATTTTTTAAATCTAGTGTTGGACAGGTAATGAATTTAATTTTATTTGAAATTGATTTCCACAAAATTTTTCTAAAAATATTGAATTTTGGATATCCCGATATTCTTAGTACAAAATCTGTCTTTAAATCAAAAATTTTTAAAATAGTTAAAGGTAAAGAGGTTATTAGATGTATAAAGAATATGTCGGGCTTATGTTTTTTTAAAAGTTTTATAAGAGGTATAAATGATAACACATATATTAAAAGATATGATAACCTACTTTGAATATAACCCTCTTTTGGTAAAAATTTATAATAGTTAAAATTTAAATCTAAAAATATTATAGAATTTTCTAAAAATAATTTTTTATGATCGTTCCACTCCCCACATGCATTAATGATAAACACCTCATTATTCTTATCGTATTTTTTAAGGGAAAGCGCAGAATTGATAGTTGATTTTATGGTACCTATATTATTTAAACATGGTGACCAGTAAAATATTTTTTTTTCATTTTTGATATCTTTCACCATAAATTTTTTCTATAATTTTTTCTAATTTCATAAAGTTATATTTTCCTATTTTTTTCAATAAAAGTTTATTTGATAAATCTAAATGTTCTGGTTTATAATAACCTGAATGAATTTTAAAGTGATATTTTTTCCAAAATAAATCAAACAATCTTTTAAAAAGAGTCTTCTCACTCGTTGAAACATTTATAATACCTTTTACTCGTCTTTCAACAAGTTTGAGTAATATTTTAGATACGTCACTTACATGAATAAAATTTCTTACTACATTGGAATTTTTAAAATGAATTAACTCTTTTCTTTTACCTTTACTTATTAAGTTTAACAAAAAAAAATTATTCGTTTGCTTTTCAGATACTAAGCTACTTATCCTGGCTATACAAATATCAGTTTTATTCGATTTTGTTTTAATATATTTTTCTGCGGCAATTTTTGTTTTGCCATATTTGGATATCCCTGAAACTTTAGAATTTTCTTTATTTTTTTTAATGTTAAAACCATAAACATGTGAAGTGGATGAAAAAAGAAAATAAACTTTTTCTTTTTGAAATTTATTTATACCATCAATAAGATTTTTTGTTCCTTGTACATTTACTCTTTTAGATAATGAATAATTTTTATCGACTTTGTTGGTAGGCACTAACGCAGCTAAATGTATTATTATATTAAATTGATTTTTTTTGATCCAACTAAAAACTCTTTTTTTATTGAGAATATTGTATTTGAATTTGTAGACTCTATATTTTTTTTTCTTCGATATTAGGCTCAATAAACTTCTACCTAATATACCACTAAAACCTGTTAGACCTATTTTAATCAATTTTTATACTCAAAAGTTCATTAGATAAGATTTCTATTTTTTTTTTTGATGTAGGTTTAGTATGTAAGCCAATAAAGAAACCAGCTTTTTCTATGTAATCTGCATTTGGGAAATAATCCTTTTTATTTTTTAATTTGTAAATAGTAGCAGCTTTTTGATTAAGGAAATTACCACTAATAATAGGCCTGGTTTCAATACCTTTATTATTCAGATTTTTAATAATTTTTTTTTTAAATCTTAAATACTTTTTGGTGATAAGCATTGGTAAACCAAACCATGAAGGAGAAACATTTTTTTCGGGTTCGACAAAACTAAATTGATTATCCCATTTTTTGTGATGTTTTAAATTTTTAATAATATTTTGTCGATTTAAATCTCTTGCAAGAGCAAATGACTTTAATCTCTTGAGTTGGTTGGATGCGATAGCAGCTGAAACTTCTAGGGGTCTTAAGTTAAAACCCATATTTACAAAGTTAAAATTTTTTTTATTCTTTTTATCTAAATCACGATCCCAACCGTGTGCTCTCATAATCTTTAAAAGATTGTAATTTTTTTTACTATTTGTAGTAACCATTCCTCCCTCACCGCATGTAATTTGATGCGAATAGTAAAAAGAATAGGATGCAAAATCCCCAAAATTTCCTAAATATTTATTGTTTAATTTAGCGCCTAGTGACTCACATGTATCTTCAATTATAACAATTTTTTTACCTTTAATCTTTTTTTTTAATCTCAATATATCAATTGAAGTGCCCAGAACATGAACTAACATGATCAATTTTGTTTTCTGGTTTATTTTAGATATTATTTGGTCAATTGAAGCATTGTAATTTTTTAAGTTTACATCCACAAAAACTGGTTTTAAACCTGCTTGGACAATTGGCCACAAAGAAGTCGACCAGCAAACAGATGGGATTATTGCCTCATCATTATTCTTAATTTTATGTAAATACTTTGCTACAAAAACTGATAATAAATTTGCAGATGATCCAGAATTAACCATAACAGCATATTTAGACCCAAAATACTTAGCAAACTCTTTTTCAAATTTTGATGTAATCGCTGACATAGTAAGCTGTTGAGTATTTATTACCTTTTGAGCCTCTTTAATATCCGATTTATTAAATGCATTTTCTAGTAGAGGATAAATTGTTCTTCTTTTCATTGTAGTTATTTTATATTTTTTAATTTAAAATACATTAGTTTAATTTTGATGATTTGTATTATTATTCCAACTTATAATGAAAAAGAAAATATTTTCAAATTAATTGAAGAAATTACCAAACTTATAGAAAATGTGGATATAGTTATTGTTGATGACTCTGTCGACAAATTGGATGCTTTAAAAAAAATTGATAATGTAAGCTATATTCATAGAGGATCAAAATTAGGGAGAGGATCAGCTGTTTTGGAGGGTATTAAAGAGGGCCTATTAAAAGAAAAAAATAAAATTTTCATTGAAATGGATGCCGACTTTTCACACGATCCAAAAGAATTAAAAAAGAATATTGATTATTTTCAAAAGGAAAATTTGAATTTTCTTATTGCAAGTAGATATGTTGAGGGAAGTAAAATTATAAATTGGCCGTTAAGTAGACATTTGTTGTCAAAAATTTCCAATTTTTTAGCTAAATTTTTGCTAAGAGTGCCAATTAATGACTATACCAATGGTTTTAGGTTTTATGATAAAAACGCTGCGAAACATGTAATAAAAGAATGTGAGCATTCAAAGTCAACCGGATTTATACTTTTATCAGAAATTGTTTTAGAACTTTATAAAAATAATTATAAAATATCTGAAATACCTACAATTTTTGTAAATAGAGTAAGGGGTGAAAGTAAAGTAAATCTTAGTGAAATACTAAACTCTTTTATCGGCTTAATTAAACTTTATATAAGTACAAAAATTTATAAAAAATAAGATCTTTTGTTTAATAATTACATTCTTTTGGATATATAAAAAAATTGCTTTTTTGTTGATATGTATATGAAAGGTCTTTTATTTTAAAATTTTTAAGGTCAAAGTTTTTTTTTAAATAACTTATATTTCTACTGTCAACAAATATTAAAGTATTTTTTTCAATAATTGATTCTTTTAAAAGTTTATCCATATCGGAATTAAAATGATTATTTAGTTTTTCAAAGTATTTTGATCTATCATACCAATAAATATATTGATTTGTGTTTAAATATTTTTTTGAAATCATATAAATAAATCCATCTTTTGTGAAATTTAAAAAATATTCTACATCATTGCATCTAGTCTCAACGTTTTTACTTGTTTCATTGATTTTTAAAATAAAAGACCAAGTTTCACTGTTCCATTTTTGAGATTTAAATAAATCAATACTATCTTCAGTATAACTAGATTTTACTCTTTCAAAATTTGGAAAAAATCTGTTGTTTTCTTGCTTATATGGAACAAATGCAGACGAAAACAACAAAGAGATTAAAAAAAATAAAATTATATTTTTGTACTTAAATATATATTTTTCAATTACAAAGGTTAAAACTATTATTCCAATAACCGGACCAGTTGAAAATCTAAAAATATTTAATTTATGCAAAGCAGATCCTAACATCAGAATTGAAATTACAGCTATTATAAAAAGATATTTATCTTGCTGAGAAATATTCCCTTTTTTTTTGACTTTAAGAAATATTGAAAATAAGAAAAATAAACATGAAATTGATATTAAAAAAAATATTAAAAAATAACTTTCTGAAAAAATATTGAAAAAACTTTTATAAAAAAATTCTTTAAAAAAAGTTAAAATCAATTCTATCAAAGAAGTTCCGTTAATTTCTAAAAAAACTGAGTTTAAATCAAAGGTTTTGAACCAATAAGAATGTAAATTAAAATTAAAGAGGTATACATGGAAAAATGTTAAAGGCGTAACAAAGCCTAAAAATAAAAATAAATTATCCCTCAATTGATGATTAACCCAAAAATATAAAATTAGTATTAAAGGTGATATAATTAAGAAATTTTCATAAGTTAAGCTTGATAAAGATAAAAAAAGTCCTGAGAGAAACAAATAAAAACTTTTTTTGTAAAAAAGAAATAGCAAGGAGCATGATATAAAAAAAAGAAATTGATAATTTGGCCAAGGTTGATTTGAAAAAGGGTGTAATAAAAAAATTATTATTGGCAAATAAATTGATAATTTTAAGTCAAAAACTTTCTTTGAAATCAAAAAAATTATGATATTGCCTAAAGAGAATGATATACCAGATAAAATCATAGCACTTATCAAATCGTTATTTGAGAGATAAAGAGCCAAGGAATTATTTAAAGTATGAAGAGGTCCATAATGTACGAAAAAATCTTTGTATGGTAACAAGCCATTATTAAAATCAACTGAACTTTGAATTACTGCCCAATGAAAAGAGTCATAAATGTATAAAGACTGAAAAATTGTTCCTACTAAGCTAAGAAAAAAGATAAATATTGCTATTTTTATATCTAAAGTAAACTTCATTTCTAATAAAGTATAAAATCTTTTCAGTTATTTTTTTTTAAATTTTCAATCACTGGCTTATACTTTTTATAAACCTTATCTACAATTATCGAATATTTATCTATTTCTTGTTGTGAAAGTTCTCCCTGACCAGCTTTTTCTAAATAATGATCTAGTCTATGCAATAAATAATTTTCAAACTTTCCAGAATTAATAACCGAAACTATTTTATTTTGTAAAAACCCAAAAGTAAAGTTAACTAAAAAAATAACCAATATAAGAAAAGCAAAAAAAATTGCAAAATATTTTAAATTCTTTTTCTTGTCATTAAATAAATTGAAAGCCATTTTTAAATTTAGATATTTGTTATTCTTACTATATTTTCTTGCTCTTTAAATTACAATATAGTTGTTTAATATATTTAATTATACCATTCACTTACAAAAATTTTTTAATTTTAGTAAAATTAGTAATATTAATAAATTTCTTTGTTTTATTTGATCTTTCATAACCCCATTTTGCATGTAAATATAAAATATTTGCTTTTTTAGCACACTGATAATCATAAATGCTGTCCCCGATATAAACTGCTTTTTTTTTATTGATATTAAACTTTTTCAAAATTTTGAGGAGTCCCTCCGGCATTGGCTTGCCTTTTTTGACATCATCAATAGTTAAATAGTCATCAAATATTTTATATTTACTTATAATTTTCTTCGTTCTTTTTTTACTTTTTGAGGTGAAAATTGCCAAAAAATATTCTTTTTTTAACATTTTTAATTCTTTTAAAAAAATTTTCTTTATTCTTATTTTATCAATATATTTTAAAGAGTAAAATTCATAATACTTTTTTATTTCTTTATAATTATTTTTTATTTTCATGTTTTGTAAAATTTTCTCAAATGGTAAGCCAAGAAATTTTTTATACTTTTTAAAAGATAATTTTATATTAACTTTTTTTGATGTAAGATTTAGTGCTTTTCTCATATTTGGTAGAGAATTTATTAAAACACCATCCAGGTCGAATATGATTATTTTATTTTTTTTTTTCAAATTAGAAATCTCTAGTTAAGTTTTTTATATATATCTATGAGATTGTAACTATTTACATCTAAGTCAAATTTTTTTATTGAATTTAAGCAGTTGTCTCTCATATCATCAATGATCTTTTTATTATCATTAATTTTACAAATTTTATCTGTAAAATTTAAAATATCGTCTTTATTTATCAAAATACCATTTATTTTGTCTTTCACTATCTCGTCACTACCTTTTCCGCTGAACGATATAATCGGAACTTTTGATGCAAGAGATTCTATATAAGTTACTCCGAAAGATTCTATTCGAGATAAATTTACATATAAGTCAGAGCTTTTATAATGTTTAATTAAATCTGAGTGAGGGAAATATTCTTCATCAATATTTTCAATATTATTAATTATATTAAATAAATGTTTGTGAGTTTTAAAAAACTTATTTTGAAGCAAAAACTTTGTGTTTTCACCGATAATTTTCCATTTAAAATTTACTTTATTTTCAATCAAATTTTCACAAATATTTTGAACGAGATCTAATCCCTTTTTTTTCTCTGCAAATCTTGCAACGGTTATTAAATTTAGTATCTTGCTTTTTTTTAAGTCAAGTGAACTGTACTTTTCAAATTTTTCAATATTCACAGAATTTGGAAAATAGATCAACTTGTCTTCATGAACCCCCAAAGTTAGCAAATCATCTTTAATAGTATCAGATATATAAGTAAATCTATCTATTTTTTTCAATGTGCTCTTTAAAAAAATGTCATATTTTTTATTTAATCTGTAACCATAATTAATTGATCTATCAATTTGTATATCAATACCATGAAATGTAACTACAACCTTTTTATCAAAGTTTTTTAAAATATTTATTAGAATTAAACTTTTAAAGTTTAGGAAACTAAAATGCCAAATATCTATTTTATATTTTTTAATTAATTTTAATATGTAGGGATTTAATAAAAAAAATATGTTTATATTAAAATAATATTTAAAAAGATAAACTAAGTTAAATATAAACTTATCTAAAACAACAATGCTATAATTATTATTTTTAATGTTTGTTTTATTATATAAAAACAATTTTATATTTAATCCCAATTTTGTAAGTCTATTAGCAATATTGTGGATTTGAACTTGTGCACCTCCTGCTTCTGGGAAAAAGACACCTGATATAAATGCAATCTTCATATAAAAAAATAAATTAATCTTATTATTAATATTAGATAAACAGATATTAATAAACTATAGTTATTTTTTGTAATATAAATATGGTTTATTTATGATTTATCATAGTTTAAGAAGCAATCAGTCGACATGAAAACTTTAATAAAAAAAATAATTAATAAATTTGGATATAAAATTTCTAGAGTAAGTAAGAAATTTGAATTAATAAACTTTGATGAACTTCTCAAAGAGAAAATAAAAAAAGAAAACCCTATTATTTTTGATGTGGGTGGAAATACGGGTAGCTCAATCAAAAAATTTAAACAAATTTTTAATAAACCAATTATTCATTCTTTTGAACCAAATAAAGAAGTTTACAAAGTCATGGAAAAAAATTATCAAAATGATAGTCAGGTATTTTGTAATAATTTTGCTTTGGGAAATATCATAGAGGAAAAAAACTTCAACATCATGGCCTCCTCCGGTAAATCTTCATTTTACAAAATTAATAATAATGTTGATTGGACTAAAAATAGGAAATTTGCTACTTCAATAATTTCAACTGAAAAAGTTAAAATAAATACAGTAGATAACTATTTGAAAGAAAACAAAATTGATTATATCGATTTCATGAAGTTAGATACGCAATTATATGAAGATAAAATCTTAGAAGGAAGCCTAAACTCTTTAAAGAATAATAAAATTAAAATAATTGTAGTTGAAGTTATCTTTAATGATTATTATGAAAAATATTTTACGTTTAGTGATATTGAAAAGTACCTAATACCTAATAAATTTAGAATGGTTGGGATAGATTTAATGAATAACAATATTTTAAAAGGTTCTTTATTCGGTGCAGATGTTTACTATTTTAACAAAAATTATTTTGAAGTTTAAATGAGAAAAATTATTTTAATACCAACTAGAATAAATTCAAAAAGATTACCTGCTAAAGCGCTTTTAGAAATCGAGAGAATTCCGATGATTATACATACTTATAAAAGATCGTGTCTATCAAGATTAAAAAATGAAGTTTATGTTTGTACAGACTCTCAAAAAATCATCGATGTTTGTAAAAAATATGAGGCTAATTTTATAAAAACTAAATCTACACATAAAAACGGGACGGAAAGAATTGCTGAGGCAGCAAAAAAACTTAAGCTCAAAGCTAAAGATATAATTATAGATGTTCAAGGAGATGAGCCCCTAATAAATCCGGTAGATATCGATGCAACAATTAATTTTTTTTTAAAAAGTAATTTTGATATTGTTGTACCTCATATAAACATAAAACTTAGAAATAAAAGAAATATAGTAAAGTTACTTGTGAACAATAAAAAACAAATTATGTGGATGACAAGATCTGATACACCTTGTTTTTTTCGTGGGCCAAATGAATCTTTAAAAAAACATTTATCAGTGATAATTTTTAACTATTATTCTTTAATTAAATACTCAAAACTGAAAACTTCATACTTTGAAAAAATAGAGTCGATTGAATTATTACGTGCATTAGAAAATGGTTTTAAAATGGGTTCAAACCAGGTCAAATCGAATTCATTTTCGATTGATATCAAAGATGATTTAAAAAAAGCAAAAACATTTTTTAAAAAAGACAAAATAAAGTATTTTTACACTCGTTAAAATTTGCTAAATGAAAAAAATAAACCCTCTTATTACTGTTTATATAACGAACTATAATTATGGTAAATTTATAAAGAAAGCTATCAACAGTGTTTTAAATCAAACATTCAAAAACTTCGAACTAATTATCATTGACGATGGATCTAAAGATAAATCGACAAATATAATTAAAAAATTTCAAAATAAAAAAAAAATTAAGATTATTTTTCAAAAAAATAAAGGTTTAATCGTGTCTAACAATCTCGCTTTAAGATTATCTAAAGCAAAATATATTATGAGATTAGACTCAGATGATTGGCTTGATCCTCACGCTCTAGAAATAATGTCAAACATATTAGAACGAAATAAAAAAATAAGTTTAGTTTTTCCAGATTATTACGAAGTTGATAAAAATGGGAATATTATTAAACAAGTTAGAAGACACGACTTTAAAAAAGTAAAACTATTAGATCAGCCCGCTCATGGCGCATGCACAATGATTCGAAAAGAAAATCTTCTTGATATTGGTGGGTATGATGAGGAGTTTAGTTGCCAAGATGGATACTATTTATGGCTTAATTTTATTAAAAAATATGTTGTTAGAAATGTAAATTTACCTCTTTTTTATTACCGGCAACATCAAAATAGTTTGACAAAGAATAAAAAGAAAATTCTATTTAATAGGTCAAAAATAATTACAAAACTGCAAAAAAAGGAAAACAAAAAAAAGGTAGTTGCAATTTTACCCATTAGAGGATTAAAATTAAACCCAGAAAGTTTGGTTTTAAAAAAATTAGATAGTAAGCCCCTTGTTTTTTACACTATTGATTCTATCTTGAATTCTAAATTAGTATATAAATTGATAGTTACATCTCCAGATCACAAATTACTTAATATTATTAAAAAAAAATATAAAAATAAAGTTTTAGTATTGAGAAGACCAGAAAATTTGGCATTCATAAATACAGAATTAGAAAAAACCATTAAACATAGTTTAAAAGAATTAAAATCTAAAAGAATATACTTTGACTATGTAATGAACGTATCTTTCAGAACTCCCTTCATTTCCACAAAAATAATTGAAGATGGAATTAACACGTTGCAACTATTTAACTCAGATAAAATTATTTGTGTAACTCAGGAAACGCATAGATACTTTCGACATGATGGTGCTGGACTAAAAAGCTTGATAAAATCATCAAATTTAAAACTAGAAAGAGACGTGATTTATAAACAGGTTATGGGATTTAATATTGTGAAAAAAAACTGTTTATTCAAAAATGATGAAGATTTAAAAGTTGGACATATAGTTTTAACTAGCGAACAATCATTTGAGATTAATAAAGAAGAAGATTTAAAAATGCCAAAAAGAATGAAAATTTTATAAAAATAATTTATAAAATTAACAATAAACTATATTTTTAAAGTTATATCTTTTATATATTCCTCTTGTATCGAAAATAATTTTTGAATTTTCCGCGATAAACTTATAGTTGTAAAAATCGTGATCTGTAACAAGTAATACTGCATCAAACTTTTTTAAATTTTTTTTATTTATGAAAATTGATTTTTTTTTTAAAATTAAACTCTCTACTTTTTCTTAACTTTTTAAAAAAAGGATCATTGTATTCAAATTTAATGTTTTTTGATTTAAGTATTTTCATTATATTAAACGATGGAGACTCCCTATCATCCTCGATATTTTTTTTGTAGGAAACTCCAAGAATTAATACTTTTAATTTTTTTGATTTTAATTTAGAGAGCATTTTTTTAACTATCCACTTAGGTATAGATCTATTTATTTTTCCAGCTACCGAAATAAATTTTGGCTCATACCCATTTTTTCTTGAAATCCAAGATAGATAGTAGGGATCAATAGGTATACAATGACCTCCTAATCCAGGCCCAGGTAAAAATTTTTGAAAACCAAAATTTTTAGTAGAGGCAAGATCTATAACATTAAATATGTCTATTTTTAATTTATCACAGATAATTTTCAATTCATTAACTAAGCCAATATTTACAGCTCTATACATATTCTCTAATAATTTAGAAAGCTCAGCATCTTTAATGCTTTTTGCCATTACTACTTTCTTTACAATAGGTGAATATATTTTTTGGATTATCAACTCACAATTTTTTGTGACACCACTGACTACTTTTGGAGTTTTTTTATACGAAAAACTACTATCACCAGGATTTTCTCTCTCAGGTGAATATCCACAAAAAAAATTCTTTCCAACTTCCAAACTTTTATTTTTTACTATTTCTAAAACTTTATCTGTAGCTCCGGGATAAACAGTGCTTTCTAAAATTAAAATTTGATATGGTTTTAATATTTTTTTAATTTTCTTTGAACAATTAAATACATAGCTCATATCTGGCTTTAAATTCTTCAATGGTGTGGGCAAACATATTAAAATTGCGTCACATTTATTTAAAATTTTATAATCTGAACCAACCTGGCTTTTATTATACTTAAAATAATTAAAATTTTTAAGATTATTGTTTTTAATGTATGAAATACCTTTTTTTAACTGATTAATTTTTTTCTTATCATTATCTAACCCATAAACTTTAATATTGGCTTTTACAAATCTTGCACAAATAGGAAGTCCAACATAACCTAAACCAATTACACCAACACTAAATTTAGTTGTTTGTAATTTTTTTATAAATTTTTTAATTCTTAAATTTGATTTCATTTAACACCTTATAAAATTTATTCTATTATTCAAATTTGTCGAAACTAAGTTTCTCCTGTAATCGAAGTCTATTACTGAAAACTTTTTTTTTGAGATCAAAAAATCGTACACAAGAGAAGAAGTTTGGGAAATTATTACATCTGAAAAACTATTTCCTAAGAAATTATCAATTTTTTTAATTTTTTGCTCGTCGTTAAAATAGAATTTATTTTTTGGATGAAGCTTAAAATAAAAAACTTTATTATTAGATGTAATATAATAATTTTTTATAAAATAGTATATATCTTTTATGTCGTGCGTACCTGGGAGAACTAAAACTTTATTTGATTTCTTTTTCATGCTTATCGAATTCAAAAATTTTTGATTATAATTTCCTTTTGATCTTAAAAAAATTTTTTTATTCAATTTAGAATTATAATCTATTTGACTATATTTATTTGAACTGAAAATATTATCAGGTAAATAAATATTTTTAGATTTTGCAGATTTTATAAAATCAAACCATGTTAGTTGATTTGAAAAAATACCATGTTGATAACCTATTATCTTTATTTTCTTTGAAAATTCTCTAATGCTTCGGATTAAAAAAAAGCCAAAGTTATACTCAAATAAATAAAGGTTTATTTTTTTTACCTTAAATTCTGTTAAAAATCTTGGTATTGCATTAGCATAAATTTCTAATTTAGCCCTATTAATTAAACTTACATTATATAAATCAGTAATCTCATTTCTGAAATCGAGTCCTTCAATAAATGCATTATTTGAAAAAAAATTTTTATGTTTTTTTATGGAAAAAAGAATATTTATAACTAAATTAGTAATATCTTTATACTTAATGAATTGTTCTAAGTTCAATATCTTTTTTTTTTTGTGGTATTAACATTTTTAATTAATTTGATCAGGCTTGCATTTAAATGTGTCTCATCAGTGAGTAAAAAATTACAAATATTTTTTTCTTTTTCAAAAAATTTATTTTTGCCATATGAAAAATAATTGGGGTATATAGATATAAAAAACTCACCTTGTTTTTTAATAATCTCAAATTTTTCCATACATTTTATATAAGATAGCAAAATAATGGTTTTTACATAAAATTTAATTATTTTAATTTTATTGAAATTATAAGTTATTTTTTTTTTAGATAGGTCTTCTTTTTCAATATCTAAATTCAAATTATCGAAGATATTTAAAGTAGATACATTATCAGAAATTATTTTTAATTTTTTTATTTTCTTTTTTAAAATTAATTTTTTTAAAGAAATTAGATTTATAATTCTATCTATAAAATTGTATCTATCGATTCTCAAATTCATTATCTCAAGTTCGTTATAAAAAAATTCATTTTCTTTTTTTTTAGAAAATGTTTCTTTTAAAAAATTGAGAAATGTATTGTAAGAACTTTTTTTAATTGCTTTTAATTGACTTAATCTTATCTGATTGCAATTTTCTAGATTTATGCTCCCTCTATTTAGATAAACGTAAGATTTGTTCGACTCTAATTTGTCATAGTTTTTGCTTAAATCAATTAAGAGCAAAACATTATTTTTCATTCTATTTATAATACGATATATACCAATCGATAAAGTTTTTTACTCCGTTTTCAACTTTTGTTTTAGGTATATATTTATACTCTTTTTTTATTAAGTTAGTATCTGAATGAGTTTTTATGACATCACCCTTTTGCAAAGGTAATAGTTTTTTCTTCGCTTTTTTTTGTAAAAATTTTTCTATCAAACTTATATACTTTAGTAACGGTATCTCTTTTCCATAACCAATATTATAAATATTGTTAATTTTTTTTTTGTTTTTAAACACCAAAATTTTATAAATACCATCTACAATATCATCTACATATGTAAAATCCCTTGAGTGTTTACCTCGATTAAAAACATGAATAGGTTTTCCGCTCAAAATATTTCTTGTAAATTTAAATAAAGCCATATCAGGTCTCCCCCAGGGACCATAAACTGTGAAAAATCTCAATCCTATAGTCCTCATTTTATAAAGATTGCTATATGAAGCTGCTATAATTTCATTAGATTTTTTCGTTGCTGCATATAATTGAATTGGATTATTTGTTTCAAACTTTTCTTTAAGGGGATACTTTTTTTGGGCGCCATAAATACTACTTGTGCTAGCATAAATAAATTTTTTAATTTTAAAATTTTTTGAGATATCCAAAATATTAAAAAAACCATTAATATTATTATAAATATATGATTTTGGATTTTTTAGAGAGTAGCGCACACCCGCTTGGGCTGCGAGATGAATTACAGAATCTATGTTATATTTTTTGAATATTTTTTCTAAGCCGCTGTAATTTTTGATATCGACTTTCTTGAAAATAAAATTTTTATTCTTTTTAAGAATTTTGTTCCTGTCTCTTTTAAGTTTGACATCATAATAATTATTAAGATTATCAACTCCTATTACTTTGAATCCCTTAGAAAGAATTTTTAATGAAAGGTGAAAACCAATAAACCCAGCTGAGCCTGAAATTAAATATATTTTTTTAGACATTGTTAATTATTTTTTTGAGATCATTAAACTTATTTTTGTTCAAAATACAATAATCACTAATATATTTTTTGACTATCCTCTGAACTTTTTTTTGATACCACCATTTCGTTAACTCTCCTTTATTATTTATTTTAAGAAGCATATTATAAAGGCTTTTTGGATTAGTATGAACTATTCCTATTTTTTTAAATTCTAAGAAATATTTTTGTGATTTTTTTTCTAACAAATTAAAATCATGAGTTAAATACATTAATGTTGGTTTATTAGTTGCTAGACTTTCTAGATGACCAGTTGAGCAAAAAGTTTGAATAACTATTTTTGCTGATTGGATCTCCATATGCATTTTTTTTGATTCGTCTAAAAACTTGATCCTAGGATTTGCAGATAAAAATAGATCTTTTTCATGCCAAAAAGATTTCACTGGATGTAATTTTACTAATAGCTTTTTTATTAATTCATCATTTTTAATTAATAAAAAAAAATCGCAAAGGTATTTTATGTATTTTTGACTTTCAAAAAAACCGCTGTCGATTTTGATATCTCTGTTATAACCTTTACGCATTCTTATTTCTAAAATTATTTTGTCGCCAACTTTACTGCTTTTCTTTAAATTTTTGATAACTCCAAAAGGAAGGATTTTTTTACCTTTAATATTTCCCCAAGACAAATATTTGTCTGCAATTCTTACTTCGAAGGAAGAATTAAAATGTGATTTGTGCTGAAAATAATTTCCTCCATGCTGGGCTAGAATTAAAGTTGTTCCGTTTTCAACATTTTTTGCAATATATCTGTCCATTAAAGTGCTTCTTAGTATTCCCAAACAAGTGAATATTTTTTTTGGTTTTTTTGGAAAGGGAATGTTTTTAGACAAATCATCTATATACTGATGATTTTCTAAAAATGTTGTAGGCAAATTTCTCAAAATTTCTTTACTCAAAAATTTTTCCAATTGAGATTCCCTACTTTTTAAGTTGGGAAATTTTTTTCTTTGAAAATTATAGATTTTATTCTCTCGAAATAGAATATTTGGTCTCAGTGACTTATAAAAAAGTAAAGATTTATTTATTAATAAGTTCAACCACATTTCTTGGAGGTTACTCATATATGTTGAAAATATTAGAGACTTTTTATTTTGTGGAATTATATTAAGAAATGTTTGGATAGTAAGGGACAATTTTTCTTTCATATTTTGCGATTTCAAATTTTTATAAATCTTTATTCTTTCATAGTTATTTAAAATTTTACCCTTACTGATAATAGATATTTTTTTTGAAAAGCTATCTTCTATTATTCTTGAAAAAAAGTGATGATTCCAATAATCACTACTTGAAATTCTAGTAAAATCCTCAATTCCATGTGGTATTAAATCGTAGGTATCTACTTTTTTTTTAAAAAATATAAATTTTTTATTTTTTAAGGAATCAACAAGTTTCCATTTAAATGAAATAGAAGATATAAACCAGTGTAGCCAAAAACCCAAGGTAATTTCCCAATATCTTTTTGAATAATTTTTTCCATGATAATTATTTAAAAATAATATTAATTGTTTCAAAAAATAATCGTACATTTTGATATTCTTATTCATGTCATTGATTTTATTTTTGTAGTTATTCCAGTTTTTATAAAATATTATATCTTTCGAAAAATTAAAATTTTTGTCGAATTTTGGGATTTCTAAATATTTTTTTGATTTGATATTTTTATAATCATCAATTTTTAAAAAATCAGTAACGAGGTGATCTTTCATAGAAAATTTAGCTTGTAATTTTGCTCCATCTGTTGCGATAATTTTTCCGTACCTCTTTTTCTATAACTTGAAAATCTTTTCCCTTAAATTTATTAATTTTTTTACGTTCCTTCACAAATAAAGATAATGTTTTCATTTCATGTGGTAAAATAGAGAATTTATTATCTTTACCTGGTAAATTATTATCTATCGTAAAGTGTTTTTCAATATATGCGGGATTGTACTCCAAGCACCCTAAAGCATCACTTATCCCTTTAAGATGACCACTATAACCTACCTTCTTGCACAGCTTTTTAAGAACTTTTATTCTAGGCAAATTAACATTTTCTGGAGGTGTTGGATATGCTGACACGCAATGCATTAGCACACATTTTTTTTTACTAACATATTTGAAAACTTTTTTTACTTCATTCAATTTTGATGCTCCAGTGCTAATAATTATATTTTCAAAGATTTTATTCATCTCTATCAGAAGCTGAGCATTATTTATTTCCATGCTCGCTACTTTAATCGTATTTAGCTTTAAATGTTTTAGGAAGCTTAAATATTTTTTATTAAAAACTGATGTTAGAAATGTTATTTTTTTTTTTTTGCAATATTCATTCAATTCATAATGATCATCAATACTTAGCTGAGCTTTCTTATAAAGTTTAATTCTTTCATCTTTGTGCCACGGTCCGTCTACCAGATCTTTAGTTGACCATGTCTGGAACTTTGCGAAATCTGCGCCTGACTCTTTTGCTGCTGATATCATCTCTTTTGCAAGACCCATATTTCCTAAAAAGTTCCAACCTATTTCCGCTATCAATTGAGTCATAAAGCAAATTTAATAAAAAATTAAATGTTGTGTTTGTCTATATTATTTTTAATTCTTGAACACAATAAATATATTTCATTAGTTTTGTAGTTTACTCCTTTGTTCCTATTTGGATCCTTGACAATTGTCTCTGTTATATCTGTATTATAAATACCTATTTTTTTTAAAAAAAATTTGACTTCCTTGGTGAATACAAAGCTGTGTTGTGCTGTAATTTTTGGATCGATATGCGCATGTATTATCACATACTTTGAAATTTTAAGAACTTTGTAAAGTAATTCTAAGGGTTCTTCACAATGATCTAATGTCATGAAAAAACCAAATAAATCAATTTTTTTACCTTTTAATTCTTTTTCACTCGAGTCAAACAAATCAAATTTGAAGAGTTTATCAGCCAACGCTAAACTACTGCAATTTTCACTAATATCATTTTTCCCCCATATTAAGTGAGAGGAGTCAATTATAAAAAGTTTACGATTAACATTTTTAATATTTGGAATTGATATATTTTTTTTTTTTACAATCTTTTTTTTTTTGAAGTTTCTTACTTTATTTGATAAACTTTTCATATTTAGATTTACATATTTCTTCAAAAGTTTTTTATTTTTTATTTCCTCTCTTAGCAAATCGAACATTAATCCATTAAATGGACAACCATACTCTCCATATGATTTAAATTTTGTATATTTTTTTAAATCGTTAAATAAATTTCCGTGATTTGGTGTAGCTAATTTATTTTTAAAATCATAAAAATTCTGCCAACCCATGTTGTGTTGACCGTAAATTGATAAAAAAATTTTTTTTTTATAGAAGTTATTGAACCATGTTGAAAAAAAAATAGTCTTACAATTTTTACATTGCCTTTTTTTTAATTTTTCCTTTAATAAATTTTGGGATATTTTAAGATCAGATAATATCTCGCGAACATAAAAATTATTTGACAATTCTTTGTTATTTATGCCTTTTGAATTTTTACTTCCACAAAAAGGACATTTTTTTATTTTAATGAACATTGTTAAAAATAAATTATGCTTTTAATCTAAATTTGTCAAACTTATGATAAAAACTGGTTTATTAAAAAATTTGAATTGACTTAAAAAAATATGAAATTATAACAAACCGCCTAGCTAAATCATGATATTAATAAAATGAAAATTGTATGGATAATAGATAACAAGTTTCGAGAATTATATGGTTTATATGATTTAAAAAAAAATCTTTCAAAAAAAAATATTAAGATTTATTTTTTTTATATTCCACTATGGAAAACCGCTATTGACTTAATTAATCCTAATATAGTTGTAGTTCCTAACTTATATAAGGAGTCTTGCGGACCAATAGTCGATTATGCTGAAAAAAAAAATGTAGATATATTCATGCACTCGTCTGAGGGAATGTATTATACTGACGTAACCCAACGGGCTAAATACCCAATTAATTTGATTAAAAAAGTAAAAAAATTTTTAGTATGGAGTAAGTTGGACTCTAAATATTTAATAAAAAAAGGTTTAAAAAAAAAGTAGTTGAGAGCGGATGTTTAAAATTTGATAAAAAAAACTATAGGTTCAAAACAAAAAATAATAAAAAGATAAAAATTATAGGAATTCCAACCCACTTAAGAACAATTACTGGTTCTGGAATTTCAAAATTTAATATACCCTTTTACTTAAAAAAAGTTATTTTAAAAAAAAATTATGAGCGACTTGGATACTTTAAGTTTGAATATGAGTATATTGAGCTAATTACTAAAATAATTGAAAAACTAGATAAAAAGTTTGACATAATATTTAAAGTTAGCCCTTTTGAGGATCCGAAGATATATAGAGAAACTTTTCCTGGTCAAAAAATTTTCCCTGGGCATGACATTAGAGATTTTTTAAGAAATGTTGATGTAATATTAAATGTTTTTAGTTCAACAGCTATTGATGCAATAAAATATAATGTTCCTGTTATAAATTTTAATAAATTTGTTAATTGGGACAAAGACCTTTTAAAGACAAAGAAAGTGGGTCCAAATGCAAAATTAGGTGCAATTAAAATTGGTATCGAACCAAGAAATATTGATGAATTAATAGGCTTGCTCAAGAAAAACAAAAAATATCTTTTGAAGTTATGTAAAAAAAAGAACTTATTTAAAAAGGCCAACGAACTAGCAGGTACTTATGACAGTTTGGGAGTTATGACAAATTTATTTGTAAATTATGGAAAAAATATTAAAAAGAGGCCATATAATTATATTTATTATATAAAATATTTTTTAGTTGAAATAAAACAAACTTTATTCGGAAGGATAAGACCGGCTAACTTTAAAAGATGGAAATTAAGTGATCAAAAATTACTCTTCAATTTAAGATTATATTAATAGAAATATTTATTTTTTTAGTCGTAAATAACCCCGTATTTTTTATAGAAGTCTTCAAAATTATATTTTGTTAAAATTTTACCCTGATCCATAACAATAATTTCATCACAAATTTTTAAAGGTTTTATTTTATGAGTTATAATAATTAAATTTTTATTTTGATCTTTTTTAAGCAGCTGTAACTGTTTCAATATAAAATCCTCGTTTTCTGGATCTAGAGAATTCGTAAATTCATCTAATATTAAGATTTCAGGATCTTCATATAACAATCTTGCTAAAGCAATACGCTGAACTTGGCCGCCAGACAGAAAAGACCCTCTTTCACCAACGATAGTATCTATTCCATTGTCTTGATCTTTAATTATTTCTGAAGCTCCTGAATAATGAAGTGCGTCTTGTAATTTTTTTTCATCTATTTTTTTTTCATCATTTAGGAAGGTTATATTATTTAGTATAGTATCATCTAATAAATAGTTTTCTTGTGGGACTAAACCTATTTTTTTTTGCCATTTATCAAGATTGTTTTGGATATTTACTCCATCAGATTTAATCTCACCAGATGATGGGTAAATTAGACCACATAAAAGATTTACTAGTGTTGTTTTACCTGAGCCAGACTTTCCTACAAAACCAATCGCCTTACCTTTTTCTATTGATAGATTTAGATCATTAAATATTTCTTTTTTATGATTTAAATATTTAAAACTTACCTTTGCAATTTCTATATTTTTTTCAAATTTTATAATTTCATCTTTATTAAAATTTTTTCTTTCCTCTGATTTATATTTTTCAAGCGATAAGAATTCAGAATTTAAATGTAAAACTGAAGGGTATGAGGTTCTCAAAGCAGATATTGTAGTGCCAAATCTTGAAAAAATTGGTAATAACCTCAAAAAAGACACAACATATAAAGAAACTATGGGTAATATATTTTTAATTTCAGAGACGGAAATTATAAAAATCGAAAAAAATAACACTATAACAAAAGCAACTTCAAACAAAGAATTAGGAACAACTTTTATAATATTAATTTTTTTTCTTGCGTCTTCAAACATGTCAACTATTTGATTAAATTTTGTAATAGTTACATTTTCTCTTTTAGATATCTTTATATTTTTTAATGAGCTTAAACTTTGCATCAACCATTTAATAAAATAATTCTTTGCTTTCATTCTATTTTCACCAAGCTTTCTCAATTTTTTAAAAAAAACAAAAACATAGACGATAAGAAAAAATATTAAAAAAAGAATTGCTATTATAGTAGATTTAAAATCGGCAAATAATAATAATATAAAAATAGAGATAAAAAGAAAAAGATCTTTTGCTGTCTTCAAAATAAAAAAGAAATTATTTAAATATTCAGTAGTTTCAGAGTCTGTATTTCTTAATATTTGAGAAGAATTATAATTATTTATAATTTCAAGGGGTGCATTAATATACAAACTGTAGAATTTTTCTTTTAATTGAAGAGAAAACCTTTTGTATAAAGTTTCCTGAAAGGTCACAATTCCTAATACATAAATATTTTTTAAAACAAAAAGTAGAATGAAAAAAATTGAACCAAAAACAAGAATTTCTTTTTGCTCCATTTCAATCAAACCGTAATTATTAAAATCAAAATATTTATAAATTAAAGGATTTTCACTTACTATTAGATCAATGGCTAATGGTATTAAAGCAATGCTAAATGTTTCAACAAAAACCAAAATTATATTAAGAATAATAAATATTATTATTGATTTTCTATTACTTTTATTAAATAAATGAACAAATTTTTTCATAAATGCTTAAATTTAAAAATTTTAATATGTTCATTTTTTGTTATTGTATTGTAAATAAATCTTGTATTTTTAAGAAATAATTATTATTTAGTCATGTTTGAAGCAATAATCCCCCTACGATCAAAGTCAAGAGGTTTGAGAAATAAAAACATATTGTTATTTAAAAAAAGGTTAAATTTAGTAAATTTTACGTTAAAAAAGTTAATTGATATAAAAGAAATAAGTAAAATATTCATTCTTACAGACTCCGAAGTTTATAAAAAAAAAATTATTAAACATAAAAAAATTGACTTTAATTACAAAAGAAAGAAAAACCTCTCAAAAGATAAGTCAAAAATTGATGATTTAGTTCAAGATTTCCTTACATTTTACAATAAAGATAAAACAAAGGGTAGGTTTTTGCTCTTTCAGGTCACTTCCCCTGTACTGGGCAAATCTGAAATTTTAAAAACACTAAAATTTATAAAAGTAAAGAAAGTGTCATCTCTAATGCATGTAACGAAAGTTCTCGAAAGTCCTTACGAAATTATAAAAATTAAAAGAAATAAATGGAATTATCTTATGAAAAAAAGAATAGTTAATAGACAAAATTATAAGGGTGAATATATGTTTATAACTGGTTCAATGTTCTATTTTACTAGAAATTTTTTTAATAATGGCAATAAAATAATAAATCAAAAAACATATCCTTATGAAATTGATAGGATAAACTTTATTGATATTGATGACAAATTTACATTCGAACTTGCAAAAAAGGTTGAAAATTTAAAACTTAGAAATTAAATCATTTTCAATAATTTTTTGGAAACTTTTTCATAATGTTTCAAACTAATCGAAATTAATATAGGTATTGCGATATATTGTTCTAAAATTTTTTTTGATTTCAAGGTATTCTTTAATTGGTCTTTTGAAATTGCATGTTTCCAAAAGTACGCAAAATGCCATTTGATAGCGTCTGGAAGATTTTTTGTTCCAATGCCGGATCTAACGAGGTAATTAACAATTTTTCTTCTCTTGCTTTTATTCTCAACTTTAAAGATTAAAGTATCGTAATTTGGTTCGGATCTTTTATAAATTTCTCTCATTTTGATTTTTTTTTGCTGAAATATTCTTTTTATTATATTAAATCTTTTCTTGCTCTCTTTGAGTATAAAATTTAATTTTTTTATTTGAGAAAGACCAACGGCTGCTTGCAGTTCAGTCATTCTATAATTAAAACCAGGCATATCAGCGTCGTCTACACCCCTAGGAATTTTTTTAAGTAATTTATGGCCATGATCATGATACCTTTTGAAAAATAAGTAATTTTTTTTATTATTTGTTAAAATACAACCACCTTCACCTGTTGTAATTGTTTTACCAAAATCAAAACTAAATATTCCAATGTCAGAGAGAGTTCCAAGCTTTTTGTCTTTAAACAACCCTCCTACTGCTTCACAGTTGTCCTCAATTAATGGAATCTTTCTTCTTTTGCAGAATTTTGTTATTTTGTCTATTTCGGCACTATAACCTAACATGTGTACAACTATAATTGCTTTTGTTTTTTTGGTAATTAATTTTGGTAATTCTTGCACTGGCATATTTAGACCTTCATTTATCCCCGATATAATTGGTTTTGCTCCACAGTCGAGAATAGCCTCTATTGTAGCAATAAAATTGAAACTTTGTGTTATTACCTCGTCCCCATGTTTAACTCCAAGAGCTTTTAATGCAATCTTAATTGCAGCTGTACCAGAGCTGACACATTGAACAAATCTGCTATTAAATTTTTTTGATAATTCATTTTCAAATTTTCTAACTCTAAATATTTTTCCTCGTCTTTTATCAAAACCATGAGCAAACAAAACACCATCACTTTTGGTAAATATCTTTTTTATTTCATTTAGTTCTTTATGGTTGATTAATTCGTTGCCTGGGGACATCTTAAGTATCCTTAAGTTGCTCTAAGTTCAATTTGTTTTTTCAATGATTCTTGATATCTTTGAAATTTTACTTTATCGACTTTAGAGTTTGTTGTCATTACTTGAACTGTAAAGCCTTTTCTTGAGATATTTGACAGATTTTTTTTGCTTCCATGAATTATCTGAGAATGATGAATTAAACAGTCACCTGGGTTTAAACTGAAAATTTTTATTTTATATTTTTTTTTTAACTTTTCAATTTCCTGAACTTTTTGAGAACTTCCTGGTGCATATGATGCAATATGAGAATACAATTTTTTATGAGAACCTAGTAAATATTCTACTGCTCCGTTTTTTTTTGTCGCCTTGTCGATTGCTATCCAAATTGTAAATGAATTAGGATTTTTCAAATTCCAGTAATAATTGTCTTGATGCATTGGGCTTGATAATCCAATTTTTTTGGGTTTTGCAAAATATTCATAATGTCTTATCTTTGGCTTAGCCTTCAAAAAAAATTTTCCGAGAATCAGAATTTTTTCTTGATTTGAAAATTTCTTAAAAAAAACGTCTTTAAATAAATGTACAGAATTTACTTCTTTTTTTATAAAGTTTATTTCTTTGCCCTTTAGAACTCCCACATTTTTAATAATATATGAATTTATTTTTTTTTTTTAATTTTGCAATTTCTATCTTTGAAAAGACGTTTTTTACTCTAATAACTCCGTCGTTTTGGTATGTTCTAAAATCTTTAAGGTTTAATTTCATAAAATTGACACATATAATAAATTATATCTTCTAATGAAAAAAAAAAATAATGCAATAAATTTTGTTGCCGAAGTAGGATGCAATCATCAAGGCAGTTTAAGACTTGCTATGAAAATGATAGATGTTCTTGTAAATTTTTGTGATATCAAATTCGTGAAATTTCAAAAAAGAAACCCAATGGAATTACTTGACGAAGAACAGTATAATTCTCCTCATCCGGTGCCAGCAAACTCATTTGGTGAAACGTACGGTCTTCATCGGGAAAAGCTAGAATTTAGTATTAGTCAGCATAAAAAAATAAAATCCTACTGTAAGAAAAAAAAAATTGAATATATGTGTTCTGCTTGGGACTTAACTTCTTTAAAGCAATTAATTTCTATGAAGATGAATCACATTAAAATTCCATCAGCCTGCAACAATAACACAGAGTTGTTAACTCACTTATTTAAAAAGTTTAATGGTTACTGTCACATTTCTCTCGGGATGACCACTCTAAAAGAGGAAAAAAGAATTTTTGAGCTCGCAAAGAAATATAAAAAAAATAAAAAATTAGTTTTGTATGCTTGCACCTCGGACTATCCAGTAAAACATGAAGATATTTGCTTGCTTGAAATTTCAAGATTAAAAAAAAAATATGAAAAAAAAGTCGGTGCTATCGGTTTTTCAGGACACCATCAGGGGATTTCAGCAGATGTCGCGGCCGGTACATTAGGTGTTAAATGGATAGAGAGACACTTTACTTTAGATAGGACACTTAAAGGAACTGATCATCCAGCCTCGCTTGAACCAGACGGGGCTAGAAGAGTAAATAGAGATCTTCAATTGTTGACGCAAAGTTTAAAGTACAAAAAGAAAAATATACTTGATTGTGAAATGTCTCAAAGAAAAAAACTCAAGTTTAAAAGTGAATTAATTTAAATAATAAATAGTTTTTCATTGTATGAAAAAAAAAATTTTTTGTTTCGATATTGATGGAGTTATCTGCTCCACAAAAAAGAATAATTATGACAAATCCAAACCTAATAGGAATGCTATTAAGATAATTAATGAATTATATTTAAAGAATAAAATAGTAATATTTACCTCAAGGTACATGGGAAGAAATAATGAAAACATTAAAAAAGCAAAAGCCCAAGGATATAATAAAACTTTCAAACAACTTAAAAGTTGGGGATTAAAATTTCATAAATTAAAATTCGGCAAACCATCCTATGATTTTTTTCTTGATGATAAAAACATTTTTTTTAAAAAAAAATGGCAAAAATATTTTAGAAAAAGATTTTTATAAATTTAAATGAAAAATAATTTCAAAAATATTTTCAATACAAAAAAGATAGGAATCATAATTTATGGAAGAATGTCTTCAAAAAGATTTCCAGGAAAGGTTTTGCATAAAGTTTATAAAAGTAAGAACACATTTCAAATAATTGTTGATAAAATTAAAAAAGTTGGTTTGAAATCAAAAGTAGTTGTAGCTACATCCAATCATAATAATGATAAAAAAATAGTAGATTTCTGTAGGAAAAATAATATTAAATTTTTTTGTGGTGATCACGAAAATGTTTTTAACAGAACTGTGGAATGTATCAAAAAATTCAAATTTAAGTACTTTGTCAGAATATGTGCGGATAGGCCCTTATTCGATATTTATTTAATGATAGAAATGGTAAGTTTAATTATTAAAAAAGACTTAGACATTGTCACTAATGCAAATCCAAGAACTTTCCCAAAAGGTCTCACGTGCGAAGTTGCAAAAACAAAAATTTTCAATGTAGACCAAAAAAAACTCCGTAAGACTGATAAAGAACATATTTTTAATTATTTTTACAGAAAAGATAAATACAGGATATACAATTTAAAGGGTAAATTTAATAAAAAATTTTTGAAAAAAAATTTCTGTATAGACGTTAAAAAAGATATAAAAAATATTAGAAATATATTCTATAAGTTTTCAAAAATTAAAAAAGAAATTACTATAAATCATCTTTTTAAGTTTAACTAAAATAATTTTTTAAATTATCTAAGTAAAATTTATTTGAAAGTTCATCGATATACTTATTTCTAAATAAGAATTGATCTAAGTAATTTTCAGGAACTGTATACTCATTAAACTCACAAGATAATAAAAGTGAACAACTTTTATTTTTAATTTTCTTTTTTACTGCTAATTTTCTCATTTCAAAATACTGCTCATTTTTTTGATATATAGCTAAAGAGTTTTCGTAAATTTTTAGGAAAAATTTTATACTATCTAATATTTCATTTTGATCATTTTCAATTAAAATAATTTCTTTATTGTAAAACTTTTTTTTTACCTCGAAGTGATCAAACAAATTAGATTCGAATAATTCTTCTATTGATAAAAATTTTTTTTTTTTGATGTCAAAAATTTTTTTAAATAAAATCACATTTTTTTTAGAATAGCTAAATGAATTATCCAAATGATCTATTGAATTTATCAAACATTTTTTTTTATTAAATAATTCAACAGCTTCAGCATGTGAAGCTGCAGATCCAAAATAAAAATCACAGGATTCTATTGTTGAATTAAATTTACCTAAATGATTTATTGATTTCGTCAAATCTTTGAAATTTTTATTTCTATAATTAAATTTTTTCATAAGTGGTTCTCCTACTCTTTTGACAGTAAAACCATTATTTATTAAATAATCCAAAGAACTCTTCGTGTAATTTATATCTGAGCAAAATACTTCTGAAATTTTCTTAATTTTATTATAATTTAAATCTTTTATACATAAGGCAATATTTTTTTTTGTTAAAAATTGATTATTTTTAAAAAATTCAACTTTATTATTTAAGTAAAGTTTTGGATCAAGTTTAAGTTGATAAGTAAAATTATAATCATTTTCTAATTTTTCATTTGTAAATAATTCACCATATCCAAAGAATTTTGGAATAAACCTATTAGAAAAATTTCTAAAAAAAATCAAATTAAGTAGTGATGAGATCTTAAAATAATACAGAATATGAAATGGCAAGATTAAAATTGAAAACAAAAATGATAATACAATTTCTTCAAATCTTAATTTTTTAGTTATTCTTAAAATAAGAATTAAATTAAAAATTTTTTTCTGACCAAATTTATTGCGATAATCAATTAAATTTATGCAAATAATCTTTTTTTTTTTCAAATAATTGGCGATTTTAAAACCATTCATAAGTGTTCCATAAAAACCTCCAAATGAGTCATTCCTTGGGGTAATAATGAAAAAACCTAATTTTAAAAAAAAATTAGATATTAAAAAATTTATTTTCACTTAATTGTTTTTGTTAAAAAAATCTACAATACTTAACAAAATAAACAACTGGCTCATTTCTACATAATTGTATGATAGTGAATTAATCCAGATTTTATTAGAACTATTTAAATTAAGTTTATTTTGTTTTTTAAAGCCTGTAATTGAAAAATAATTAATCTTTTTTTTTTTGCAAAATTTTGCAGCATTAATCATATTTTTTGAATTTCCAGATGCACTAAGTAAAATCACCAAATCATTATTGTTTGCATAAAAGTTTATAATTTTTTTTACCCAGTTTTGAAAAAGGTAATCATTGCTAAGACATGTTATTTGAGCTGTATTGTCGTAAGACATTGCCCTAATTCCAGATGTATTTGTTAAATCGTTAGCGAAATGGCTTGCAATCGATGCTCCTGCTCCATTTCCAAAAATCATAATTTTACTTTTCTTTTTTTTTACATCGAGGATTTGGTTGCACAAATTTAAGATATCTTTTTTTTGAATTTTTTTTAAAATAGAAACAAAGTTTGATTCATATTTTTTAATAAAGTTGTTAAGTTTTTTGCTCAATGATATTTACTTTGATATTTAGTTTATTTTGTATATGTATATATATTTATATTAAAAATACGTTAATTCAATGTTAATTAAACAGTTTTATCTAAATCATTCAAAAGAAATTATAAATTTTTATGCAATATAACAAATTTAAAAACAAAACGATATGCATAACAGGTGGGGCTGGTTTTATAGGAAGCCACTTAGTAGAAAGATTGTCTAAACATAAATGTAAAATAATAATTATTGATAATTTATCAACTGGTAGAATTGAAAATATAAAAGAGGTTTTAAAAAAAAAGAATGTAAGATTTTTAAAAAAAGATATTTTGAAAATAAAAAATCTGAAGAGTATTTTAGCTAAAACAGACTATATCTTTCATCTGGCAGCCCTAGCTGATATAGTGCCTTCAATTGAAAAACCTGAAAAATACTTTTATTCAAATGTGGTCTCAACTTTTAAACTTCTCAACAATATAAATATTCACAAGGTTAAAAAATTTGTATATTTAGCTTCATCTACATGTTATGGAGTTCCAAAAAAATATCCTACAAATGAGAACGAAAAAATTAATGTAAAATATCCTTATGCTCTTACAAAAAATATTGGAGAACAATTAGTCACACACTGGGCAAATGTTTACAAATTAAAAGCAATAACTCTAAGATTGTTTAATGTTTATGGTACAAAATCAAGGACATCGGGAACATATGGTGCTGTCTTTGGTGTTTTTTTGTCTCAGAAATTAAAAAACTTTCCTCTTACTGTTGTTGGTAATGGGAAACAGCTTAGAGATTTTACATATGTTTCAGATATAATAGATGCTATATTGTTAGCAGCTGAGTCCAAAAAAAGTAATGAAATTTACAATATTGCCTCTGGAAAACCCAAAAGTGTTAATGAGATTGTTAAACTTCTAAATCATAAAAAAATAAACATTAAAAAAAGACCTGGGGAACCTGATATAACCTGGGCAGATATTTCTAAAGCAAAAAAAGAATTAAAATGGAAACCGAAAATATCATTTGAGAAAGGTGTGAGAATATTGCTGAAAAATATAAATTATTGGAAAAGTGCCCCCGTTTGGACAAAAAGTAAAATTAATAAAGCAACTAAAAGTTGGTTTAAATATTTAAAATAACAATGACTAAAATTATCAAAATTAACGATTTAATCAGAAAACTTAAATCTAAAAAAAAAGTCGTTGCTTTAAGTCACGGAGTTTTTGACCTATTACATCATGGACATTTAAGACACTTTGAGGAAGTAAAAAAAAAGTCTGATTTATTAATTGTATCTGTGACTACAGACAGTTATGTCAAAAAAGGTCCAAGTAGGCCGTATTTTTCAATTAAAGATCGATTGTACACTTTGTCAAAGTTAGAAAATGTTGACTTTGTTTTGGAAAGCAACTCACTAAGTTCGATAAGTGTAATTAAAAAAATAAAACCTCACTTCTACTGTAAGGGACCAGATTATAAAGATTTAAGGAAAGACCGAACAAAAAAAATTTACTTAGAAAAAAAAACTGTTGAAAGATTTGGAGGTAAACTTTTAATTACGTCGAATAAAACTTCAAGTTCAAGTAAACTTATTAATTCAGAATATATCTTTAATAACGATCAGTTAAACTATCTTAGAAAAATTAAAAAAAAAAGTAACATAGAAGATCTAATAAATGACCTAGAATCTCTAAAAAATAACAATATTTATATCTATGGAGAAGCAATAATTGACATTTATAATAAATTAAATGTTCTTAATAAGTCCGGAAAAGAAAGTGTTCTAAATTTTTTAGAAACGAAATCCTCTGCTTATTTAGGTGGAGTATTATCTGTAGCAAACAATATTTCGGAATTTGTAAATAAAGTAAACGTTTCGACCTACTTAGGGGTTAAAAAAAATTACCTGTCATTTATTAGACGAAGATTATCAAAAAATATAATTATGAAGTATGTATTAAAAAGAGGTGCCACAACTATAGAGAAAGAGAGATATATCGATGATTATTCTAATAAAAAAATAATCGGTATTTATAAGTTAAATGATAACTTTATAGATTATAACGCTGAAAAAACACTGATAAAATCAATAAAAAAAATACCTAAGAGAAGTTTAATTTTATCTTTTGATTATGGTCATGGTTTTTTTACTAAAAAAATTATTAAAGAATTATCTAAAAAAAATAATTGTTTTAAATCAACTAACGTTCAATTAAATTCTTCTAGTATTGGATATCATTCTATAGAAAGCTATGCAAAATCTGACATGTTATGCATGAATGAGCTTGAATTGAGACATGATCTAAGAGATAGAACTGGTGAAATTAAATCATTAGTAAAAAAAATATCAAAAAAAAACAGTTCAAAATATTATCTTATTACTAGAGGTAAAAAAGGTGTTTTGCTTTTTAACAAAAAGAAAAATAAATTTTTCAAAGCTCCAGCATTCGCTAATCAAATTAACGATAAAGTAGGTGCAGGTGACTCGATGATACCTATCATTTCTTTGTGTTTAATGACAAATATAGATGAGGATATTTCGTTATTATTAGGTTCTATATTTTCAGCAGAAAGTATTAAACATGAGGCTAATAATTTTAAAATGAAAAAGGAACTTGTTTTAAATTCATTGGAAACAATGCTCAAAATATGAGAGAAAAAATTTTAATAGTTGGTGGAGCTGGTTATGTGGGCTCTATGCTAGCAAAAAAATTACTTAATGACGGGTATAAAGTTAGAATATTTGATTTATTTATTTACGACATCCAATTTCAAAAAAATGAAGATTTAGAATTAGTCAAGGGCGATATAAGAAATATTTCTTTGTTGGAAAAATCTCTTAAAGAAATTGATCATGTAATTCATTTAGCTTGCATATCAAACGATCCAAGTTTTGAATTAAATCCAGATTTAGGTAAGTCAATTAATTTTGACTCATTTGAACCTTTTGTTAAATTATGTACTCGAGGAAAGATTAAAAGATTTATTTATGCCTCATCATCAAGTGTTTATGGTCTAAGCAAAGAAAAAAACGTTAATGAGGAGCATGTATTAAAACCATTAACTGACTATTCAAAGTTTAAGGTTGGATGTGAAGAAATATTAACGCGATATAAAAATTCTGATATGATATGGACTATTTTAAGACCTGCGACGGTCTGTGGTTATTCAATTAGACAAAGATTTGACGTGGTGGTAAATTTATTGACCAATTTAGCATTTAACAAAGAAGAAATTAGTGTCTTTGGTGGCGATCAACTGAGACCAAATGTGAATATCAATGATATGATTGATTCTTATATAACTGTTTTAAAGGCTGACTACAAAAAAATAAAATATGAGACTTTTAATGTGGGTTATGAAAACCTTAAGGTATTAGAAATTGCCAAGTTAGTTAGGAAAACTATTGGCAAAAAGATAAGTTTAAAAATTTTACCAACAGATGATAATAGATCCTATCATATAAGTTCAAATAAAATTGGAGATGTACTTAACTTTAAGATGAAACATACTGTAGAAGATGCGATTAAAGAATTGGTAAAAGCGTTTGAGGATAATTTGTATACTGATCCCTTAGCCAATGAAAATTATTTTAACATTAAAAAAATGCAAAATATAAATTTGAAATAATAATTTATAGTAGAAAGAAATTGATAATGAAAAAAATAATAAATATTTATAAAAAATTTTTATTAATAAGAAATACTGATGAGGAAATTGCTAAAAAATACTCTGAGTGGAAAATGAGATGTCCAACTCACTTGTCAGTAGGGCAAGAAATGGTTTCAGCTTGCTTAGAGGAATGTTTTAAAAAAAATGATGTCGTTGTCAGTTCACATAGAGCACACGCCCACTATTTAGGAAAAGGGGGAAATTTAAATCAAATGATTGCGGAAATATACGGAAAAAAATCTGGTTGCTCTAAAGGAAAAGGAGGATCAATGCACCTCATAGACAAAAAATGTGGTTTTTTAGGAAGTACAGCAATAGTTGGAAACTCAATACCAGTTGGAGTTGGCCATGCATTAGACTTTAAAATATACAAAAAGAAAAATGTATCATTAATTTTTTTTGGAGATGCTGGAGTGGAAACGGGTGTTTTTTATGAGTCATTAAATTTTGCTATACTTAAAAATTTGCCTACAATTTTTATTTGTGAAAATAATTTTTATTCAGTTTATACACCCCTAAATCAAAGACAAATTACAAATATAAACATATCAAAAAGAATATCGGGATTGGGTATTAAAACAATTAGAGTTGATACGTATAATTGGAAAAAAGTTATAAAAACTTTAGAAATTGCAAGAAAATTTGTCTCAACTAAAAAAAAACCAATATTCTTAGAATTTTTAACTTATAGAAAATATGAACACGTCGGTCATTTAAAAGATGACCATTTAAAATACAGACCAAAGACTGAAATAAACTTTTGGAAAAAAAGGGATCCACTTATTTCAATTACTAAATTTTTATCTAAAAAAAAAGTAAATAAAAAATTAATAGATAAAATAAACCTTCAAGTTAAATCAAAAATTAAAAAAGCTTTTATTTTTGCTGAAAAATCTAAATTTCCAAATCCAGAGGATTATAAATTACATGTTTATAAATAGTAAGAAAATATGAATAGAAAGCTTAAATTTAATCAAGCAATAAACGAAGCTATCTATCAAGCAATGAAAAGTGATAGAAAGGTTGTTTGTTTTGGTTTGGGTGTTACTGACCCAAGAAGAGTGTTTTATTCAACAGAAAGACTAGTAGAGAAATTTGGAAATGAGAGAGTATTTGATATTCCAACTTCTGAAAATGCGTTGACTGGAGTTGCAATAGGACTAGCAAATTTAGGATCAAAGGTTATTTTAAGTCATCAAAGGGTCGATTTTTCATTTTTATCTATGGATCAAATAATTAATAGTCTTTCTAAATGGCATTACATGTTTGGAGGAGCACAAAACCTCTCGGTTACTATAAGATTAATTATAGGTAGAGGCTGGGGTCAGGGACCGACTCACGCCCAAAGTTATCAATCTATGTTTGCAAAAATACCTGGTCTAAAGGTGGTTATGCCTTCAAGTCCCTATAACGCAAAAGGTTTATTGTTGGCTAGCATTAAAGATCCAAACCCTGTAATTTTTTTTGAGCATAGGTGGCTCTACGATCTTGCTGGAGACGTGCCTTCAAAAAAATATAATATTCCTATTGGAAAGAGTAAAATCATCACAAAAGGTAAGGATTTAACAATTATTACAATGTCAAATTCAAGACATGAAGTTATGGGTTTAAAAGATTTTTTTATAAAAAATAAAATTTCACCAGAAGTCATCGATTTATTATCAATAAGTCCGCTAGATATGACTACAATAACTAAATCGGTAAAAAAAACTGGCAAACTAATTGTAATAGATACGTGTCATAAGTCATTTTCTACGGGAAAAGAAATTATATCAAATATATCAGAGGAGAATTTAAATTATTTTAAAGTTAAACCAATATTGTTGGGAACACCAAATACACCAACGCCTACTAGTTTTTCATTAACCAAAAACTATTATCCATCGAAAAAAGTAATTGCTCAAAACATTTGTAAGATTTTAAATAAAAAGGTTAATTTAGACAAAATACGTAATGTCAAAGAGCACGATAAACCGAAAGAATTTATTGGGTCATTTTAATGATTGAAAAAAAGATATTTACACCCTTTCATAAAAAAACAAAAAGAAAATATCTCGAAAGAATGTTAGATAATAAAATACATTGTATGAATAAAGCTAGGAAATTTGAAAAAGAATATTGGGATGGTCCAAGACGTTATGGATATGGTGGGTATAAATATATTGGAGGTCTTCAAGCTCCAATAGCAAAAAAAATAATTAATGAATATAATCTTAATAACAAATCTAAAATACTTGATGCAGGATGTGGGAAAGGTTTTTTACTATACGAAATTAAAAAATTATTACCTAATATACAAATTTATGGATTCGACATATCTAAATATGGATTAAAAAATTCAAAAAAGGAAGTTAGAAAATATTTACGATTTGGAGATGTCAGAAAAAGATTTAAATTCAAAAATAATTTTTTTGATTTAGTTATATCATTCAATTGTTTACATAATTTAAAAATATTCGATTTAGAGAAATCACTTAAAGAAATTGAACGAGTTGGTAAAAAAAAATTTATAGTTGTTGAAAGTTATAGAAACTCAAAAGAATTATTCAATCTACAATGCTGGGCATTAACTGCTAATGCTTTTTTTAGTAAGAAAGAATGGGTATGGATATTTAAGAAGTTTAAATATTTAGGAGATTATGAATTTATATATTTTGAGTAAATATGGAAATTTTATCTAACAAAGAAAAAAAAGCTATAAATAAGTTTACAAAACAAGGATATTATATTTTTGATATTAAGAATAAGAAAATTCTTGAAGGAATTAAAAGTGATATAATCAAAGAATCTTCTAAACTATTGAAAAAAAAATTACAAAGAAATAAGTTTTTTAATTACTCTCAAAATTTTATAAAGAATTCTAATCTCAACAATTTTAGACTTAGAATTTACAACAAACTTAACAAAAACAAAAATTTTCTTAAAAACTATTATTTACTTGGACGTGAATATATAGATTTATTTTGTGGAAATGAACTCGCAGTTCAAAAAAAAGTAAATTTAAGTATCCAACTTCCGAAAGACAATTCTTCTTTATTGCCTATCCATACAGATGTATGGTCAGGAAATTCTCCTTTTGAACTGGTTCTTTGGATACCTCTTGTTTCAGTTAAAAAAACAAAATCAATGTTCATTCTTTCACCTGAACAAAACAAATTTTATTTTAAGAATATTAATAAATTTAAAACATCAGAAAAAATTTATTCTCATGCAAAAAATAAACTTAAATGGTTAGATGTAAAATATGGACAAGGATTAATTTTTTCTCAAAATTTGTTACATGGAAATGTAATTAATAAAGAAAAAACAAGTAGATGGAGTTTTAATTGTAGATTTAAATCTTTATTTTCACCTTATGACGCTAAAAAATATGGTGAATATTTTACCTCAATAAACACGCGTCAAGCATCTATAATGGGAATGGATTACAATGAGCCAAAAATTAAATAAATATTGGTGCATGGGTTACATTTCATCCAGGGAAATTGACGGGAATATTATCCCTCAAAAGGTGCAGAATCTTGTAATAAGAGATTATGCTGAAAGATATAACATGAATCTGTTGCTAAGTTCGACAGAATACAAAATGAAAAATTCATTTTTAATTTTTAATTCTTTGATATCTGAAAAAACAAATAAATATAAGGCTGTCATAATATACAGCTTATTTATGTTAAAAAATTTTCCAAAATTAAAAAATATTTTAATAAACTTAAAAAAAAATAAAATACGTTTGTTTTGTGCTTTAGAAGAAATTGAAATAAAGGATAACTCTGATATCAGTTCACTTAAGAAAGTATTTTTTATAAATAAGTTAAAGAAATATAATGTCAAAAAGAAAAAATAGCTTATCTCAAAACTTTGTAAAACATGGGTATATTATTTCAGATATAGAGTCAGTTAAAGATTTTACAAAAATAGAGAATGAAGTATTTAAGACAATCAAAAACCACTTGAAAATTAAAAAAAATTTAAAAAGAGATTATTTATTTAATAATCTTCACAGTTTCTTAAACATAAAAGAACTTAATAAATTAAGACTGAAAATTTATAGAAGCTTGAATTCGAAGGGCTGGTTTAAAGAAGCTTATTTCTCTCTTGCTTCACAAACAATTAACAATATTGTTGGTAATGAACTTGCTATACAAAATAACATAAATTTTTCTATACAAATGCCCAAAGATGAAACATCTAAGTTAGAGTTACATGCGGATAGTTTAAGTGGTGAAAGCAAGTTTCAAGTTGTATTATGGGTGCCTTTAGTTAACGCTTATAAAACAAAATCCATGTATGTTTTTGACAAAAAATTTAGCAAACAAACTTTACAAAATTTAAAAAAATATAAGCATAAAGGAATGTCAGCCGTCTATAACGATAATAAAAATAAAAAAAAATTTCTTAAAATAAAAAAAGGCCAATTCTTACTTTTTTCACCTAATCTTTTACATGGAAATGTAAAAAATCTGACTCAAGAAACAAGGATTTCTATGAATGCAAGATTTAAAAATTTTTTCTCCACATATGGAGAAAAATCCCTTTTTGGAAAGAGATTAGGTTATTTTTATATTCCTTTCAAACTGAGCCCTGTTACAAAATTTGCAGTACAATTTGAAGTGCCAAATGAATTTTAAAAAAAGAAATGCCCAAGGATATGTTTTTTTAAAACCATTCAATGGGATTTATTTACCAACATATGTTCAAAATTTATTAATTAAAAATTTATGTGAACAGAAAGGTTTTATTTTTAACTTATCAGTAAATGAACAAAATATAAAAAATTGTTGGATGGAGCTTTTCTCAATTGTAAAAAAAAAGGAAATAGAAATAATTGTGATGGCAAGTATTTATATGCTGCCAAGTAATCCTAAAGATTTTAAAAAATTATGCGATTATGTAAAGAAAAATAAAAAAATGTTTTTTTTTATTTTTGAAAATAAACATTCCAAAAGTTTAAATGATTTAAAAGGTTTGCAAAGAAAATTTAATACTTATAGGAAATTAGATAAATTTGTTTGATGAAAATTGTAATAACTGGACCTAATGGTTATATAGCTAAAAATCTCATTCTAAGTTTTAAATCAAAAAAAAATATTATTCTCTTGAGTCACAAGAAATCATCTTTTTATAAAAAATATAAAGTTCTAAAATTTGATTTAAGAAAAGGGATAATTCCAAAAATAGAATGTGATATATTAATACATATTGCAGGAATAACACCACAAAAAAGATATCCTCCAGAAAATTTTAAAAAAATAAATTTTTTAGGTATCAAGAGTATTATTAAAAAAATTCATATAAGAAAAAAACTTATATTTTTATCGACAATAGATGTCTATAAAAATCAAAATAATTCAAAACCTGTCAAAGAAAGTTTCAAAATTGACTATAGTAAATTAACCAATTACGCTAAATCAAAGTATAAAAGTGAAAATTTTTTGAGGTCCTTAAATAAAAAAAAATATCCCTTTCAAAAATTTATACTTAGACTGCCTGGTATTGTGGGTAAAAATAATCATCCAAATTTTATCTCAGATCTTATTGAAAGAATAATATATAAAAAAAAATTTGTTTATTTTGGAAAAGATAATTATTTTAATAATATCTATCATATAGATACATTAGTAAAACTAATAAATTCACTAATTAAAAAAAAAATAAAAACAAATTTTTTAATAATAAATGTGGGTACGAAAAAACCTTTAAAGTTAAGTAAAATCATTAAATTTTTAAGAGGTAAGATGAATTCAAAAGTTAATTATAACTTTAAAAATGACTTATTTACAATTAATGTAACTAGGTTAAACAAGTATTATAAAAACAATTTAAATACTAAAATTGTAATTAGAAAATATTTTACTGAAAAGTTGAAAAATAAAAAATGAGATTAGCTATCAACGGTGGGAAAAAAACAAGAACTCGAAAAATGCCTCCAAGATTTTCTTTTGGTTTAAAAGAAAATTTAGAAATAAAAAAAATGATAGCATATTATAAATCAAAAGGAGAAGACCCAAAATACTCTGGTATTTGGGAGAAAAAATTTTGCTCTGAATTTTCAAATTTTATGGGTGGTGGATACGCAGATGCAGTAGCGACAGGTACTGGAGCAATATATGTTGCGATGAAAGCACTAGAAATTCCAAAAAACTCAGATGTAATAATATCGCCTGTAACGTGCTCAGGTAATTTTTCTTGTATAACTGAACAAGGTCATAATCCGATATTAGTTGACTCCGAGGTTGGTAGTTACAATACGAGTTTGAAAAAGATAAGAGAAAAAATTACAAAAAAAACTAAATTAATTCAGTTAACCCATGTGGGTGGCAGACCAGTAAGTGATGTAAAAAAAATATCTAAATTTGCGAAAAAACATAAAATATTTTTATTAGAAGATTGTAGTCAATGTATTGGAGGTAAGATTGATAATAAATTTGTGGGTTCCTTTGGAGATATTGCTGCGTTTTCAACAATGTATAGAAAAAATCTTGCGGCAAATTCATCTGGTGGGATGATTTTTACAAAAAATTTCAAATTATTTAAAAAAGTATTAGCTTATGCAGATAGAGGAAAGATATCTTGGAAAGGAAATCTTGATTTAAGAGATCCAAAATTTTCTTTATTTCCTGCTTTAAATTGGAACTCAGATGAGTTCTCTTGTGCTATGGGATTGGCGAGCTTAAGGAGATTAAAACTTACTAATAAAATGAGGGTAAAATTTATCGAAAATTTAATGAAATCTTTTGTAAAGAAAAAAATAAGATCTTGTAAAATAACAAATTTTCACAATGGATATGCCCCGTTTTTTTTACCAATTTTCTATGATAAAAATCTTTTAGGAATTTCAAAACAAAGATTTGCGGCTGCTTTACAAGCAGAAGGTATTCCACTTGGAGTTGATTATGGCTGTGTGGTATCAACATGGCCGTGGGCAAAAAAATATTTTAAAAAAAATTATAAGACAGTTAATGCTTTGAAGGCACGTAATAATTGCTTCCATTTGTATTTGCATGAAAACTATAGGTTAAAAGAAGTTAGAGATATAGTTAAAGCAATTCTTAAAATAGAAAAACATTATGGTAAAACGGAAAATTCTTCTCTTAGGAAAATATATCAAAAAAAAAACTAAAAAAAAATCAATTTACGATTTCCTAAAAAAAAAAAATGATGTGACTTTTTTTGATGAATATCAAAAGATAAAGCTTAAAAAATATGATCTTGTAATAGTTTATGGTTATGGAAAAATACTTAAAAAAGACCACATCAAAAAACTTGGAAACAATATTGTCAATCTTCATATTGGTTACTTACCTTTTGCAAGGGGTATATATCCCCTAGTTTGGTCATTAATCTTTTTTAAACCTATTGGTTACAGTATTCACTTAATTTCCAATGAAAAGATTGATGAGGGTCCGATATTAATAAAAAAAAAAATCAATATAAAAAAAACTGACAATCTTGCTGATATACATTTCAACTGCAGAAAAGCAATAGAAAATTATTTTTTTCAAAATTTTAGAAAAATATATAAACATAAAAAAAAAAAATTGAATAGGACCAAAAATATTAAAAAGTACTATTTTTCAAAAAAAATATCTAAAAAACTAATATCTAAATTACCACTTAAGTGGAATACTAAAGTTGACTACGTTTTTAAAAATTCAAAAAACTTGAAAAAAATATATACAAAAAATTTAATGAAGAGCTAAAGATACTCAATAATTTTTCAATTTCTTTTTAAGATTATTAAAATGTTCTATTGAAACATTTTTGGAATTCATTATAATTAAACGCATTTACTAATGATTAATTTGCCAAAAACAATGGAAGACTTTGATTACTTCGTTGAATCACCATTCGCAATTTTCGAAAAAAGAAATTTTTTAGATATAAAATTTTATAATGAACTAAGGGACTCATTTCCTGCAGAAGATAAAATGACCAAAATAGAGAGTAAAGGTCTTAAAGCTGCGCTTAACAATGAGTGCCCTACTTTTGAAAAGGTATTATCAAACAATAAACCTTGGGAAATCTTTTATAATTATCTTAACTCAAAAAAAATAGTTTTCCTTTTTTGCAATTTGATAAAAAAAGAATTAGATAAGATCGAAGAAAGAAAAAAATTAAAAAATTTTTTTTTCATTAAAGGTGGACATGCAGAATACAAAAGAAAATTATTCACACAAATTAAAAAAAAAATTACTTCTCAGTTTTATCAAAATATAAATCTAAGTTTTGAATTTTCAATAATTAGTAATAATTGCTATATTCCACCTCATGCTGATTCAACAAAATCACTTTTGTCATGGATGTTATATTTTCCAGATGAAGGCTACAAGAATAGTGATCAAAAAAAAATTAACGAGCTAGGGACAAATTTTTATAAAAAAAAAGAAGATATAAAAGAAAATTTTATTGATGGTTGGATAAAAGATAAACTTTTGTCTGAAGAGGATACAATATCATTTAAAAATAATTATGAACTTTTTTATAAAACCAAATTTGATGAAAATACTTTATACGGATTTATCAAAAATGGTAGATCCTGGCATGATTTTAGTGCTTTCGATTTAGAAAAAAATTTTAAAAGAAAATCTATCAATATTAATATTAATTTAGTATAAAAATTAATGTTTTAATTGTTTCTTTAGTGGAATGCAGACATAAATAACTTATAAAGAAACTCATAATACAAAAAATCTTAATGGGTCTTTGATGAAAAAAGTATTAATTATTGGAGGTGGTTTTGCGGGCTGTTCATCAGCTGAAATTATTTCGAATATTCCAGGAACAAAAATAGTAATTATAGAAAAAGGAACTAGTTTAGGTGCTGGGGTAAGGACTCATTTTAATGGTGGTCACCCTTTTACTTTTGGTCCTAGGCACTTTTTAACAACCAAAGTTGAGGCTTATGATTATTTAAAAAAATTTTTAAAGTTAAGAAATGTAAATTACCATAAGTTTATTAGTTATATTAAACAGGATGATAACTTTTATAATTATCCTTTAAACACAAAAGATATTGAAAAGATGCCAGATAAAAAGAAAATTAAATCAGAAATTAAATCTACTAAAAATGTTGAAAAATCAAAAAACCTTGAAGAATTTTGGGTTAGATCGGTTGGTAAAACTTTATTTAATAAAACAATAAATGATTACAATAAAAAAATGTGGCAAGTTTCGTCATGTAAAGAAATTGATAGCTTTAAATGGTCACCCAAGGGATACACTATAAAGAAAGGCAAGGAAGCTGCATATGATGATAGAATATCCATGTATCCAACTGAAAAAGATGGCTATAATTCATATTTTGATAACATCTTAAAAATAAAAAATGTAAATGTAAAGTTTAAATCAGTTCTTAAATCTATTAACCTAAAAAAAAAAGAAGCTAATATTAATGGTAAGAAAGTTAAGTTTGATATTTTAATAAATACAATTGCCCCTGATACTTTATTTAATTATAAATTTGGAAAGTTAAAATTTATAGGTAGAGACCTGCATACATTTGTAATGCCAGGAAAATATGTTTTTCCTAAAGATGTATTTTTCATATATTTTCCTAATACCGAAAAATTCACTCGGCTAGTTGAATATAAAAAGTTCACACAACATAAATCAAAAAATACTTTGATTGGTATGGAAATGCCATCAAACAACGGAAGATTTTATCCTGTGCCATTTAAAAACGAACAAAAAAAAGCACAAAAATATTTTAAAATGTTTCCCAAATGGTGTTATTCCATTGGTAGGGCTGGCACTTATAGATATGAAGTTGACATAGACGATTGCATACTTCAGTCTCTAGAAATTGGTAAACAAATTAGAAGTGATAAGTATAAAGGGCCACTTGTAAGTGGTGATCAGTTTAGAATAGATTAAAAAAAAGATAAATTATGTGTGGATTATTCTGCCTAATAAAAAAAAAAAAATTTAATTTTAATAAAGAGCAGCTTTCAAAAACTAAATCTTTTTTAAATCATAGAGGCCCCGACGATTTTAATACTCTTGTTCATGAAAATATATTCATTTCTCATTCTAGGTTAGAAATTATAGATAAAGATAACGGAAAACAGCCAATGAAAGAAAATGGCATTGTTCTTATATTTAATGGGGAAATTACAAATTTTATTGAGCTAAAAGATGAATTAAAAAATAAAGTAAATTTTAGTACAAAGTCTGACACTGAGGTAATTTTAAAACTTTATAAGTTATACGGTAAAAATTTTATCAAAAAATTAAAGGGTTTTTTTTCAATTATAATTTTAGATAAAAAAAAAAATTTGATAATAGTTGCAAGAGATTTTCTCGGCTCTAAACCTCTTTATTATCTTGAAAATGAAAACTTTTTAGCTTTTTGCTCAGAAATTAGGCCTCTTATAAAAATGAATTTAACAAAGTTTGAAATTAGAAAGGACTTAATCAATGAATACATCGTGTTTGGATATATCGCAGGGGAAGACAAGCTTATTAAAAATGTGAGAGAATTTCCCATTTCCACAATTATGGAAATCAATCTCAAAAATTTTAAAAAAACAAAAAGAAAATATTGGGATCCAGTTAATAAATTCGAAAATATTGATAAAGAGCAATATGCTTTAGAAAAATTCGAAGATATTTTAGAAAGAATTATTAAGCAATGGTCCAGAACAGACACAAGACTAGGTGTATTCCAAAGTGGTGGGATTGACTCATCCATAATTGCTGCAAACTTAAAGAGAAAATTCGTATCTCTAAATGCCGTTTTTCCAAAAGATACAGAGCTTTCTGAGGATAAGAATATCGATTATTTGAAAAAAAAATTTAATCTGAATATTTCAAAAATTAATATCAATGAGTCAATCGACTATAAAGATTTAATTAATCTGTCCAAAATAGCTGATGAGCCTTTTCATGATGCTAACTCTCATGTTTTTTTAAAAATGTGCAGTTTTGCAAAAAGTAAAAATATTAAAACAATTATAACGGGAGATGGAGGTGATGAAATATTTGGCGGTTATCAGAGATATAAAAGTGTTGCAAAAAGATTTGATAAACTAAAAAACCCAGAAATAATTATTTTAGCTTTAAATTATTTGTCTATCCAAAGATTAAAAAAAATATGTAGAAACTTTTCATTAGATCTTTCTGAAAGAATTAAAATATTCAATTCTATTAAATCAAAATATTCTATTAACAAGTGCCTTGAAATGGACCAGCTTACTTATTTAAACCCTTGGCTTCATAGAATTGATAGAATAAGTATGGCTAATGGTATAGAGGTAAGATCGCCTTTTTTGGACAGTGAAATGATTAACTTTGCTAACAATTTGCACCCTGATTTAAAAATAAAAAATAATATTCATAAATATTTACTCAGAAAGTATTTAAATAAAATTACCTCAAGTGAGTTTGCAACTTCTAGAAAAATTGCTTTAAGATCTCCTGATGTAAGATCGTTTTATAGCGGAAATTTAAAAAATATTTATAAAAAAATCTTAAACAAAAAAAGCTTTATATCAACAATTTATGATATAGAAGGAGTTTTGGAACTATTAAAAAAACACAGTTTTAAAAATGATAACAGCAACACTTTGTGGCGTTTATTAAGTTTTGAAGCTTGGTATCAATCATGGTAGATAACTTTTTACATAAATCTAAATTAAAATTTCTCTTACAGACTAGATCAAAATTAAAGGATACATTCGAAAATGAAAAAAAAGTATTATTTTTTTTAAAAAATAAAATTAAAAATATTCTTGATATCGGTTGTGGCACTGGCTTTATTTGTGAGTGGACAAAGAGGCACCAAAAAAATTTAAAATATTTTGGAATTGATATTGATAATATCACAATAAAATATGCGAAAAAAAAGTATGGTAGTAAAAACTTTAGATGTGCAAATTTTTTTTCTATAAATAAAAAGTTTGATTTGATATTGCTATTCCAGTTATTTTATCAATTTCAAAACTACAAAAAGGTAATTAACAAATTATATCAAATTTCAAATAAATATATATCTTTCGATGCAAGAATTAAATTTAATGGTAATACCATTTTGGACAAAGACTTATCTTACTTTTACTATCATGACACTGGAAAAACAAACAGCTATATAGTTCATAATATTTATGAATTTTTAAATTATCTTTCTAATCCAAGATTTAACTTTGAAAAAATATACCTAAACATATATAAACCTAAAAGCATAACATCTGCTTTTTTGCCATTTAAAAAGTCTGAGATGTTAATTGGAGTTTTTATTTTAAAAAAAGGAAAAAAACTTGTAAAAAAAGCTAAAATGTTAAGAAATAAAAATAATCAGTATAACAATTTAATTGTCTTTCCAAAAAAATATGAAAAATATTTCAAATAAAAAAATTTTAATTGATAACAAGTTAACAGCTATAGAGGGAGACTGGCAATTCAACTCTGATGTTTCAAAAGTTTTTGATAAACATGTAAGAAAAAGTATTCCATTTTACGATGAAATACAAAAGAATGTTTCAAGATTAAGTGAATGGTTTATTAAAGATGGATCAATTTATTATGATATAGGATGTTCAACAGGACAGACTATTTTCAATATTTTTCAGAGACATAAAAAGAAAAAAATCAAAATATTTGGCTTAGATTTACAAAGTAAAATGCTTCAACTAGCAAAAAAAAGGAACAAATCATCAAAAATTAAATTTTTAAAAAAAGATTTGAGTAAAAAAATAAATTTAAAAAAGAATGACTTTACAACTTGTCTTTTCACAATGTGTTTCCTAAAAAAAAGAAATAGAGAGGAAATGATAAAGAATATTTATAGATCTCTTAATTCTCAAGGTGCATTTATTTTGGTAGAAAAGATAAATAGCAACAATATTTTAGGTCAATCTATTTTTACAGAGATATATTATGATTTTAAAATTGAAAACAGACTTTCACATTCTCACATTATTAATAAAGCTAAATCCCTGAGAGGTGTAATGCGGCCTTTGTCAGAAAAAGAAAACATCGATGTGTTAAAAAAAGTTGGTTTTAAAAAAATTGAGGTTTTCTTTAAGTGGTTTAATTTTAGCGGTATAATAGCAATAAAGGATTAAATTATGAAAAAAATGTCAGAGTATAAAAAAAGACCAGATTACCTAAAAGTTTTTTCAAATAGAGCTAGTGGTGGTTTGCCGGAAATGGAAAGTAGCAAGGCTGTTGCTAAAATTATAAAAAATTTATTTAGAAAAAATAAAATCAACAATCTCTTAGATATAGGGTGTGGATGTGGACATTACTTAAGATCTATAAAAAAAGAAATTAAGTATAAATTTTCTTATACTGGTTTAGATAGCCAGAAAGATTTTATTAATGAAGCTAAAAATATTTGGAAGAAAAACCTAAATGCAAAATTTTATGCAGGAAGCATCTACAATCTTAGTAAATTTAAAAAAATGAAATATGATCTTGTTATGTGCAATAATGTAATTTTACACTTAGACGATGCAAAAAAAGCTATTAATCAACTGTGTAAACTAAAAAAAAAATACCTTGTTATAAGAACGTTATTAGGGCCAGATACCATGATTATAAAAAAAGTTTATAATAAATCTAATTGGGCTTACTCGAATATACCTGTTCATAGACAACTAGGCAAAAATAATGTTCCTATTGAATATATGAACTCTAACATATTTCAGTCAGAGTATATTAAGAAAATAATTCTTTCCGCAAAAAAACCAAAAAAAATTGAATTTTTGAGAGACAATCAATTTAAAGCTTCAAACATTACAAAATCTCAAAGAAAAGAAGGTTTACGAGATGCAACATATATACTTGATGGAAAACAGGTTTTTTCAAATATTATTCTAGACTATTATTTTATTATAGTTGAGTATTAGATCTTTAAATTTTAAATCACTATTGATATTACAAAATTTTTTTCAGTGCATAAATCAAGCCGATTGAGCTATTAGTACTGGTCAGCTACACGCATTACTGCGCTTCCACACCCAGCCTATCAACGTGGTGGTCTACCACGGCTCTATGGGAAGAACTAGTTTTGAGGTGAGTTTCCCGC
>MDTB01190281.1_pt1 | contig 48979 bp, 45 predicted proteins | sample 811161 | NCBI WGS metagenome assembly MDTB01 (sample SAMN05326650, study PRJNA326480) | marine metagenome | isolation source: seawater | place: Mediterranean Sea | collected 2009
CGAGCTTCCTAATACATTACCAAAACGTACTGCCATAAATGTAGTCTTTGAATTAGCGTTATAAGATTGTATAATTTTTTCAGCCGCTCTTTTAGTAGCACCCATAACATTGACAGGGTTTACAGCCTTATCAGTTGAAACCAATACAAATTTATCAACTAAATATTTATCTGAGAGTTCTACTATATTCAACGTTCCCCCTAGATTTGTATTTACAGCTGTCCACGGATGTAACTCTTGAATAGGGACATGTTTATATGCAGCTGCATGAAAAACGACATGAGGACGATTTTCAGAGAATACTTTATCACATTCATTTCTAACATTTACAGAAGCTAGAACGGTCTTTAAAATTGTCTTAGTTTGTATTTTGGTAAAAGACTGTTCTAATTTGTAAATACTCTCTTCACTTGTGTCCAAACAGATAATCTCTACTGGATCGAAGGATAAACATTGCCTAACAAGCTCAGAACCAATAGAACCTCCGGCTCCAGTAATAAGAACTCGCTTATCTTTAAGAGTATCTTCAATTGAATTCATATCAAGCATTACCTCTTCCCTACCTAAAAGGTCTGAATAGGAAACATCTCTAACAGCGGCCATTGAAATTTCACCATCAATAATCTCATTGATAGCAGGAACAGTCTTGTATCTTTTTCCAGTCTGTTTGCATATATCTACAATACGTCTTATCTGATCTCCTGATGCAGTTGGCGCAGTAATGAGCAGTTCATCAAATTGTATCTTTAAATTTGGCAAATCATTAATACTACCAAATATCTTTTTCCCATGAAGAAGAGCGCCTTGTTTTTCCACATTGTCATCAACAAAACCAGCAATGGAATATTGATGCCTTGATGTGGTCATTATCTCTCTAGCGATTTTTTCACCTGTCTTACCTGCACCAATAAGTAATAATACTTTTTTGGGATGAGGATTTTTAAACGGAGATTCTTCGTGATAATGAGTGTAGTAAACTCTGACACCCAATCTTATGGCAACCGTAGCAAGCGCATTTAGTATATAATGCATTAATAAAACAGATCTAGGATAACCTTCCAATCCGGAAAAAATAAAAACAAAGACAACTGAAATCACAGAAACTATGGTTACAGAGAACAGAATTGCATATAAATCAAATAAACTGGTGTAGCGCCACATTCGTGCATACAATCCTGCAAAATAAAATATAGAAACTTGCAATAACAAAAACCATGGTGCCCAATTAAAGAATAGCTGTAAGAAATTTGTGGGTATAAAAAAGTCAAACCTAATTAGGAAAGCCAAATATAAAGCCATCATAGAAGAAAAAGCATCCAATGACATGAGTTTCATATTTCTTTTGTTTATATTTTTTCTATTATACATAAAGGAAAGTTACTAATTAAGAATTACCTGTTTATACAATATAAGTAATAATTTTTTAATCTAATATCACTTTAAGAATCATAGTTTTTATATTTTATAAGAAAAAGCTCCTTCCGGAGCTTTAAAATAAACAAAATTTCATAAAATTAGATTAGATGGCTACTATTAATTAACCAACGACAAAATTATATCAATAATTCTACCTTGTTCTACTTCTGTTAAACTAGAGCCTGAGGGTAAACATAAACCATTTTCAAACAATTCAGCCGAAACATCTCGATAATCAGCTTTAACATATTCACATTCTTTATATAGCGGTTGCATATGCATGGGCTTCCATACAGGCCGAGATTCAATATTCTCTTTTTCTAAAACTTTTATTATTTGATTTCTTGATATTCCTGCAATCTTATCTTCTATCATTAAAGCTGTCAACCATCTATTTGAGGCACCATAATCTGCTTCATGCATAAAGGTAAATCCATCGATATGAGATAAGGCTTTATCATAACGATTAAAGATAGCTCTTCGTGATAATACTCTTTTATCAAGCACTTCTAATTGGCCCCGACCCACTGCGGCCAATAGATTACTCATTCGATAATTATAACCTAATTCTTTATGCTCATAGTGTATTTCTAACTCCCGAGCTTGGGTAGAAAGAAAGCGAGCTTTTTTTACATAATTTTCATTATTAGAAACTAACATTCCCCCACCTGAAGTAGTTATGATTTTATTCCCATTAAACGACAGTATACCCATTTCACCAAATGAACTACATTTCTTACCCTTATAATCTGCCCCTAATGCTTCTGCTGCATCTTCAATGAGTAATACGTTATATTTTTGACAAAGGTATGTGATAACATCATAGTCACAGCTTTGTCCATACAAATCGACAGATATGAGGTACTTTGGCTTATACTTTTGTATAGCTTTTTCACATGCGGCCAAATCCATTACCCAAGTATTGGGATCTGAGTCAACAAATATAGGTTGTGCTTTTTCGTATAGAATTACATTAGCACTGGCTGAAAAAGTCAAGCTTGGACAAATAACCCTATCCCGCTCTTTGATACCTGCAATTATTAACGCAAGATGTAATGCACTAGAACCGGAGCACAATGCTGCTGCATGTTTTACACCAAGGTATTCTGCAATTTCATATTCAAACCCATCCACATGTGGCCCCAAAGGAGCAATCCAATTAGAGTCAAATGCATCTAGTAGATACTTTCTTTCATTGTCACCTATATGAGGTGGAGATAAGTAGATACGGTTATTCATCTAATGTCTTTAGTACCTTTGCGGGTACACCAAAAGCAATTACGTTTGGTGGGATATTTGAATTAACTAGACTATGGGCACCTATAATTGAATTTTCTCCTATCACAGCACCTGGTAATACAGTTGAATGGCTACCTAATTTGCAATTCCTTTTAAGGACGACTCTACCTGATGTACTATCTATAGTAGAGATAGAGTAAATAGAACAATGTGAACCTATTTGGACATCATCTTCAATAATTACGCCATATTTTGCATTTATATAAGTAAAAGCACCAATATCAGTTTTATTACCTAATTTTAACTTATCGATATTTTGTACAACCCAATTATATTCTGTAGGAATACCTTCTTGAATCAATGGATATTTCCAATCAATAAATCGTTCATTATGATTTTTCATTACTTGTTCCCTCTAAATTTAGGCATTGTTGAAAATTTCTTATGAGAGACACCTTCTCGTTTCATTACTTTCAAAATAGTTAATAATAATATTCTAATATCTAACCAAAATGATTGGTTTTCTACATACCAAACATCTAATCTAAACTTTTCTTCCCACGAAATGGCATTTCGGCCATTAATTTGTGCCCAGCCTGTTATACCCGGTTTTACTTCATAACGCCTCATCTGCTCTTTTGAATAAAGTGGTAGATATTCCATTAGTAGTGGCCTAGGGCCAACTAAACTCATATCGCCCTTAAGAACATTCCATAGAGATGGTAGTTCATCTAGACTTGTTTTTCTAAGGAATGACCCTAAAGGAGTTAGTCGATTCTTATCTGGCAATAAATTGCCTTTACCATTCTTAATATTTGTCATTGTACGAAATTTAAAGAACTTAAATGGACTCTTTCTATATCCGGGGCGAATTTGAATAAAAAGGATGGGACTACCAAAAACAAATAAAATAATTAATCCTAATATTATTAAAAATGGGGATAAAAAGATTAAACCAAACAATGATATAATAAAATCTATAATTTTTTTCATCAATTGATATTTGTTACCAAAAAGTCAACAAATTGGTCACTCAATTTATTTCTATCAAAATTACTAACTGCCAACTGTTTTGCATTCTGTCCCATTCGGACTAAGGATTTTCTATCATTCTTCATTGTAATTAATGCTTCAGAAAATGCTTCTGGATTTCCAGGTGCGATGGCTAATCCACAATTATTATCGGTAATCATTTCTGCCAACCAACCTGGATAATTATTTAAAACTGGTAATCCCAAGGAAATGTAATCAAAAAATTTATTAGGCGATGTTCCATAATAAAAGGCGGGGATATCATCTAAAATCATTAGACCAACATTAGCTTCCTTTTGTATATAGGCAAATAAATCATCTTTTGGCATTGGATCCTTGAATTTGCAATTTTTTATTTTTTCAACTTCTACTCTTTTTATTAGTTTTGGTTTTAATACACCATCACCAATAAATTGAATTTCAATATCCTTTTCATCATTTTGAATTAAAATTTTTGCAGCATCTAAAACAGCATCTAATCCATTCGCAAATCCATGAGCACCTGTAAAAACGGCTATAAACTTTTTATCTTTTGTATTTTTTGTTACATTGTATACTAAGTTTAAATCACACCCATTTGGAACCATTGCAAGCTTTTTATTTGGCGTTTTCTTCTTAATCCCATCTACTATCCCTGGAGACAGTCCTATACAGGCTGTAGCAGTTTTATATAAAATAGTTTCTAACCAATCCATTAACTTTAGTATAATAGGATTTGTAATGACTTTCATTGCTTTTGGAAGCTCAGGCCATAAATCACGAACTTCAAAGATGAATGGTTTACATCTAAATATTTTCGCAAAAATACCCGGTATCCCAGCCATTAAAGGGGTGGATGTTGCAAAAAGAATATCATAATTTTCTTTTAAGGCTATTTTTACACCTTGCAGAGAATATCGAAAAAAAACAAATGTACGCCATAAAAAACTATCTGAATTTGAATATTCTAGTTCGAGTTCAATTACCCTTATTCCATCGACAGTCCCCGTGCGTTGACCACGTACAAAAGCATTTGCTAAACCTGTTTCAGCTATCCAATAGCTACCACATACGATTGTAACTACATGCCCTCGCTTAATAAGTTTTTGTGCAAATTCATAAGAGCGGGTTCCTGTTGCGCCTTTTGGTGTAGAAAAATGTTGATGGTAGTATAATATTTTCATGCTGTAAATAATACATTTGTATTAATAGAGCATTCCGCTGAAAACTGAATTTCGAGTATTGGTACTGGTACTTTAGACATATAATAAAGAGACTCTTCACCGTTTTTAAGTTTTAGACTAACATTATTATTTGAAATAATATTTAAACTTATTTTACCGTTAGAAATAACATTGCCATTTATTATCCAGTCACTACGATTCAATATCCACCTTAATACGGCTACTTTAAATTGACCACTTATTCTATCTTCAATTTTCCAGCCTTTTTCAATTTTATTTACACAACGAAAGTGATAATTATTATCTGCAGAAGTATATGCGACACTCATCCTATTATCAGATTTACTGAATTCTATATGAGATGGCTCAAGCCAGCCACCAAAAAGAAAGCGTGATAATCTTGGCATTTGATTTCTATTATCGAATTGAATTGTACTATGCCCTTTTGTCCCAGAAAATACATCGAGCTCATGACTATCTAAAGCATAAGAAAATGAACCTGCATCACGAATCCAATTTAGACCATCCTGCCAAATATCTATATGTAATGCATCAGAATGGGATGGGCGAAAAAGGTATTTAGGTGCACGAAGTATTGCCATCCCATTTTTTCGAACTAATTTTAAATAACCACCTTGAGAAAATATTTTCGAATTAGGAGTTTTCTTTTCTATGTGAATTTTTGGGATTTTAAACATTTCAATTAGGTTATGGCTTGTAACAAAATTTTCTGGTATAGGCTTATTATAAAGGGCTGATGCCAATAAAAATGTTGGACGGAAATCCCTATATTTTTTATGGTCATAATTAAATAAATAGGTTCCATCATTGGCTCCCATATTGGGTGCATTCCCAGATATAGGGTCTATCATAGATGAATACCATTCTATAGCCAAATTAACTTTTTTATAAAACGTTTCAGAAAAAGAGTCAATATTCCACTCCTTTCTTAACAGTTCTACTACAGAAAGTAGGTCAAGAATCATTCTATGATATACAATTGAATACTGAGAGAAAGTCCCATCATCCAAAATCAATTTTCGAACCTGATCTTCAACTAACTTTAATCCTTTTTGGTAAACAGAGTAATATTTTTTTTTCTTATTATTTTTCCATAAAAAATATCCAGCTAAAAAAAGTGCGCACCCCTCACTTAATCCATGGTTATTTTTTTGAACCGTTGCATAAAATGTAGTTGGATTTATTCTATCAATATGAATTTCTAAATAATCTTTTAAATCATTTGTAACTATATCTGGATTTAATATTTCTTGTGCTAAAATTAAATTCAAAACCCTAATGGAAGCTTCTTGACCACACTTCCAATTTGGGCCCGTGTTTGGTGGATTCTCTTTCAACCAATCAGAAATCCATAAGTTTATCCTTTCTAAATATTTTTCATCAAGCGTAGTTACATAAGCTTGAATCAATGTACCTATCCAGTTAAACCGTGAAATCTCCCAATAATTTTTAATGTCACCAATCTCAGAATTGAAATCATTTAGTTTACTCCAATGCTTTTGAAAGCCTTTAAATGTTTTCATATTAAAAGGATTTAAAAACCAATCTGGATTTTCTCCTACATTTTGCTTATGATAAGAATAATAATAAATATTTCCGTCTAAAATAAAATCTGCACATTTAATTATTCTAATTCTTTGGTTCTCTAAAACGGATTTTTTCTTAGTAGATGGTAAAAATACCGAGCTTAATTCTTTAAATTCTTCTTGAGGGAAATATAATTTTGTTAATAACGACTTAGTAAAAATACGGTAATACAGAACTAGAAGAACATTTGAAAAACCAAGTTTATAAACCGTTTTAAAATATATGAGTATTTTTTTCAATTAGTCTCAAGGTTCAGTAAATGCTGAACTATTCTTTCAGATGTATTACCGTCCCAAAGATGTGGAATTGATCCTGTTTTCCATTCACCTAAAAAAAGTTTAGACATGGCAGGTGCAATTGCTTTAGGATTCACACCCAATAATTCATTCGTACCAAACTGAATGGTTTCTGGGCGTTCTGTATTGTCACGAAGCGTCATACATGGGATATTCATAACAGTCGTTTCTTCTGTTATGCCACCAGAATCTGTAATAACAGCTTTCGCCCTTTCAACCAAATAATTGAATTCTAGATATCCCAAAGGCCCAATGGTATAAAGATTTGGGTAAGAAATCCCTAAAGATTTTAATTGTTTAGCAGTTCTAGGGTGTACAGGAAAAATAATAGGAATTTTATTTGAATTTTCTATTATTTCATCTATGAGCTCTTTTAAAATATTTTCTTCATCTACATTTGCAGGTCGATGAAGTGTCATAACAATATATTCTCTTTCCTGTAACTCTGCTTCTATCCAAATAGACGGTTTCCTAAAATTCGGACGATTTTTTAACAATGTGTCAATCATTGTGTTTCCAACATAGAAAATGTTGTCTTCAGAAATACCAATTTTTAATAAATTGTTATTCGCAGTTTCTGATGTTGTGAAAAAATAATCTGTTATGCTATCGGTCACCATCCGATTAATTTCTTCCGGCATGCTTAAGTCCCAAGAACGGATACCTCCTTCTACGTGAATCACCTTAATATCCATTTTTTTTGCTACAATTGAACAAGCCATAGTAGAGGTGACATCGCCAACAACTAAACAGTAATTTGTTGATTCTTTTTGCAATAATGATTCATACCCTACCATTATATTTGCCGTTTGTTCTGCTTGTGTGCCACCGCCTGCCTCTAGGTTTATATCTGGAAAGGGAATACCTAATTCTTTAAAAAAGGTACCACTCATATTTTTATCATAATGTTGCCCGGTATGGACAAGGCGGTATTGTATACTTTCCCCTTTGGATTGTGCAACTTTAATTGCATAAATAATAGGTGAAACCTTCATAAAGTTTGGGCGTGCACCAGCTATTAAATCAATTTTCATTCTTATTAGCCTTTAGCTATTGGATTATGGTTGTAAGCCTGATCAAATTTTTTTGATCAAAGCATTAATCTGTCTTTGCGATATTTGATGTATCTGAAACAGAAACCCTCTGAGTTTGGAATTTATGTCCATATTTTTAAGTAATTGAGAAATCCACAGTAATTTTATTAATTCAATTATCTTTTTCTGAATATCCAATTTTTCAAAACTACGCATAAGGGATAGTTTTGGGTCACTAAATGAATGGCCAAAAACCAAATGCTATTTTATCTCTATCCATTTTTTTGTTTTAAGAGATTCTATGGCTCCAAAGGACGCTTTTGTTACATTGATAATTTCATCAATAGAGATTAATGGTTTGCCTCCATTTTGAGTTCTTCGAATTAATTCATGGAATTGTTTCTTATGTCCCTTATCCATTTTTGTTTTTATTGTTTTGAACTCCTTAACTCCAAATGCTTCCGTCTTTCTGTAATTATCTACAACCCACGTTTTTTCTTGGCAATAGACTTCAACTCTTTCTTTACTATATTTTTTTGATCCATTAGCAAAATAATTAATAACAGCAGCTGACCCATTTTGAAATTTCAACATAATGCTGGCATTATCAGTTGCTAAATCTGTTTCTTTTCCTAAAGAATTCATACAAACAGAATCAATGAGAGATCCAGCTAAGAAAACACATATATCCATTAAATGACAAGCTTCTCCTATTATTCTACCACCACCTGATTCTAAATCATGAACCCAATGCTTCTTTGGAATAAATCCTGCATTCATATTTGCGATGATATTGACTGCGCCTGAATTATCACCCATTGACTGTTTTACTTTAATTAAATGAGGTGAAAAACGACGATTGAAACCGACTGTTAGCGTTGGGTGATTGGCTGTTTTATCTTGGATTTTAACGATTGGCTGTTTTCTATTAAATGCTTGAATAATTTGGTCTAATTCATTTTGGTTTAAAGCTAATGGTTTTTCTACAAATGTATTTTTACCAGCATTGAGAGATTCAATAACTATTTTTGCATGAGAACCATGACGCGTGGTGATAATTATCGTATCTACATCCTCATCATTTAAGATTGTTTTATAATCTGTAGTGCTTTTACTAATACCATGTATTTTAGCTAACTGGGTCCCACTAAAGCCTCCTGAGCTGGCAATGGTTTTGATATGAGCGCCGCTTCCTTTTAAGGATGGGAGTACTGTCATATTGGTAAAATTTCCAGCGCCAATAATACCTAAAACACCTTTTTGACCTATAAAGGATGAATCCTTTATTGTAATAGTGCTTGATTTCAAGTCTTCTATCTCTAAACCTGGATATTCTAGAATGGATGCAATAGAATGGCTTGAATCCATATTATCATAAATCTGATTATAATCTTCTAAGGGGACTCTATCTGTAATTAATTCTTTTACATTTAAGCTGCCATTTTTAATAGCTTTAAGAATGGCTTCAAAATTTCTTTTTTCTGTCCAGCGTACATAGGGTAATGGATAATCTATTCCTTTTTGTTCGTAAGATTCATCGTATCTACCAGGTCCATAAGAACAGGATACTTGGAAAGATAATTCTTTTTCATAAAAGTCTGCCCGATTTATATCTAAACCCACAACACCAACTAAAATAATTCTACCCCGTTTTCGGCTCATTTGAGCTGCTTGAGAAATTACATCATTAGATTCTGTAGAAGCTGTAATTAGAACACCATCCGCTCCATAATTATGAGTTAAATCCATAACCGATTTAACAGGGTTAGTTGTAACTGGATTTAAAGTTGTTATTCCCCATTTTTTTGCTAAATCACATTTAGTTTGATCTACATCAATCCCAACAACATTACATCCATTTGCTTTCAATAATTGACAAGTAATTAAACCAATAAGCCCCAAACCAATAACTACGATTGTTTCACCCAATGATGGTTTTAATAATCGGACCCCTTGCAAACCAATGGAACCGATTATTGTAAATGTAGCATTTTCGTTTGAAACAGACTCTGGAATTTTTACTACAAGATTTTCGGGAACAGAGACAACTTCTGCATGGAGACCGTTAGAGGCAACTCGATCACCGATTGCAAATTCTAAAACACCTTCTCCTACTGCAATTACTTTACCCACATTACAATAACCTAACGGAATAGGTTGCCCCAATTTATTAAAAACGGCTTCCATGGTAGGGAGTAAACCATCTGTTTTTATTTTATCTAAAACTTGGATTACTTTCTCCGGCTGTTGACGCGCTTTTTCAATTAAACTAGCTTTACCAAATTCTACCAACATTCGTTCTGTACCAAGGGAAACCAATGAGTGGCTTGTTTGAATTAACACAGAGCCATACCCAATATTTGGGACAGGTAAGTCTTCAAGAATGGTTTCTCCGTTATTAAATGATTGTAGGATTTGTTTCAAATTTCACTTCTTTGCTTCAATTAACATAGTAAGCCCCGAATTTGGCATGAAGAGACGAATAAACCATCTTGGCCAAATTTTCTTAACCAATTTAAGTAACAGACCTCTATGCCGTTGTCCTACATTAGACTCCAATAGGTCACCATGGCCCAAAGGGGTAGTAATATCAATATCAGTAAAAGTAGAAAAAAGTCGTCTAGCTTCTGCAATAGAATAAGCCTTGGTCCCGGGACTCTCTAAATACTTTGAATATATCTCTCGTAATGTTAACCAAGGCCTTAAAGGCAACAATGCATAACGTATCCATAACATATAACCAGTCATACTCCACTTATGATAGATCATGATTCTTGCACTCCCCCCCCGTTTGAGAATACGATAAACCTCAGAGATAGCTTTTTGGGTATTTGGACTATGATGTAATACCCCCCATGAGTAGACCAAATCAAATGATTCATCCGAAAAGTCAAGCTCTTCAGCATCACCTACTGACAAATTTGATTCTAACCCTGAATATGCCAAACGTTTCCTGGTATGTTCAACAGCCTTCTCAGTAAGGTCTATACCATAAAGTTCAGCACCGGCCTCTGAAAATTTTTGGTGATCAGCTCCTAAACCTACTCCCACTTCTAAAACTTTTAATCCCCTAGATTCGGAAAAACGAGCAAGTGGGAAAATCATATCACCCTCTAACTCATAACGGGATCTTGCCTGATTATCATAACCTTTCTGGTCAGTACTTGTTAAAAAGAGTTTTTCACCACAGGGGAATCGATTCCAGAAATCATATACAGCTTGTTTCTTCTTCATATTGTCCAAGGAAATTGTTTAAGCCAGCTTTGAATTGATAATAAACTCAATATATTATAGCTATAATCTGCTTTGCCTCTATTATTATCCATAATCATTTTTTCAATTACTGGGTAATTATAAATACCATCCTTTTCTATATTTTCTTTACTCAAATCTTTTGAAATAAGATTTGTAAACTCATTTTTCATTAGCTCCTTAACAGGTGCGCCAAAACCTGTTTTTGAACGATTTATAACATCCTTTGGGAGATATTTTTCAGCAACTTTCTTTAATATATATTTTGGTATGTTATTTTTCATTTTCATATTTTGCGGTATATGTCCTGCAAGTTTTACTAAATCAAAATCTAGATAAGGCACCCTTGCTTCAACACCCTCCACCATGGATAGTTTATCCGTATAATTTAAATTATGATCAATTAAAAAGGTCTTCTGCTCTAAAACTAACAATTGATCAAGCTTTGACATAACGGAACATTCTGATAATATTTTTTTACCGTAGCTATATGGGTTATAATCTAAAATCTTTGACAATGATTTATTAGAAAACATTTCAAATACAAAATGATTTGACGGTAACCAATTAAAATAGCCTAATAATTGATCAAAATCATCCACACCCCAATCTCTACTAAATTTCTTTAAACGACGAATTTTTGTATGTGAAAATGGAATATCCTGTATAAGGCTGGACAGCATTTTGATTAAATATCTCGGGAGATAGTCTAGCTTACTATTTAATAATAAAGCCTGATGTCTACGGTAGCCCGAGAAAACATCATCACCACCAGCTCCACCAATTAAAACTTTAATGCCCATGTTTTTTGCAAAACTTGAAATTATTGACACATTAATTGGTGCAAGATCAGCTTGGGGTTCATCTAATTGCCAAATCATCTTATCAAATAAATTAACCCAGTCATCTCTGCCATCAATAATATTTAAAGAAACATCTAAATATTTTGCAACTTTTTTTGCATATGGAAGATCATCTATGAAACCATCCCCACTACTATCATTAAATTGATCTATTGTAAAACATTCTAACTTATTATTTGGTCTTTGAGTTTTAGCTATAGCGACTAACAAGCTTGAATCTAAACCTCCAGATAAAAAATAACCTAATGGTGCATCAGAAAGCAATTGCTTTTCAACTGCAACATTTAATTTATCATCAATTTTTTTGATCCATTCAGATTCAGACAGATCCCAATATTCTCCATTAAAAAATTTGGAGGGAGGTACTCTATTTTGCTTGGTCGCTAATGTCTTTGTATCAATTTCTATTATCTGGCCTGGAATCAATTTATTAACGTATTTATACATCGTTCTAGGCCCTGGTGACCATAAAAATGTTAAATAATTCACGATGGATTCAAAATTAAGAGTTGAATCAAAATCTTTAATATTAATGAATGCCTTTATTTCAGAAGAGAAAGCTATTTTCCCACCTTTACTATAAATGTATAAAGGTTTAACACCAAACTGATCACGAACTATAAATAACTTATTTTCTTTCATATCATGTATTGCAAATGCAAAAATACCATTGAAATAATTAATAGCATCTCGCCCCCATTCAACCCAGCTATACATCAAAGTTTCTGTATCTGATGTTGAGTTAAAAGTATACCCTTTCTTAATAAGATTTTCTCTTATTTGCCAATGATTATAAATTTCACCATTATACACTAATGTAAACCTGCCATCTGAACTTTGCATGGGTTGATTCCCAAGCGATGATAAGTCTTGGATACTTAAACGTGTATGACCTAAAAAAACATTTTTAATATTAATAAAGTCTTGATAATCCGGACCCCTGTTAATGATACTCAATAAAGGGTCTTTAGACCATTTTATATTTATACTACCTACTATACCACACATATATTATCTAGGGTATTGACTAAATTATCAGTCTTAATAACTATCCCAGAAGAAGACAACGTAGGCAAGTAGTAAAAAGAGTCTTTGAGGGATAAAGGATATCCAACGACGCAACACATGATTAAAGATAAGAGAAAAACTGCTTTAGCCGCATATCCGAATCGTTAGCATCTACGAATGCCCGAATACTAGTCTGAAGTTGAGCAAAATTCTTATTTATAAACTGCAAGGTTGCAATGTCGGAGTCTCGACCTTGGTCAAGCCTGAAGACAAAAGGCGCGGAGAGGAAATTAGGCATTCCAGTAATCGCTATAGGAAGACCTCTTGATAGTAGTGGCAATACCTTATTAGGGAAAGTGATAACATCTACGTCTCTGACTCCAGATCGATAAGGAATAAGACCTAAAAACACATCAGATAAATCAATATTTTCCAAGTCTGCCGAAGGGTATACTCGAACATTTTCATGACAAGTGATTTTGCTAATCAACGATCGGTCTTGATTTGGTCCAACAAACAAAATCTTGAAATTGCTACTAAAGTCAACTAAACATTTAGCGAGATTAGAAATGAAATTGATATTAACTCTGTAATTTATGTAACCCCAAAATAAAATGGTGCTTTTGGTTGATACTAAATCTGGTGATTTATAACGAATATTGCTCCATGGATAAAAGAGCTCAACAGAAGAGAATTTGCTCAGTTCATTTTTCAGAGTCAATGAAACCGTCAGCACTACGTCGCTGGATTGCAAAGTTTTTTTCAGTGCCCATTTAAGAGGTCTTTTATACCCTCCCAAAGCATTGCTCCAAAAATCATCATTTATAATTGTAATCAATCGATTTTTTCTGAAAATATCTTTTAAATAAAAGTAGTCATAATTAAAGTTAATTATAACATCGTTTCTATCAATACAATGCTCAAGCATTAGACTAAGTATCTGATTTTTTTCAAAAAGTGCATTGAATCTGTGCAATACGGTATTAATTCGTAGCTTGTGGTGTAATAATTGGCGGTAGCGGAAAAGTTTTATGTGTTGTTCACCAGAGGAATCTTTCCCAAAACGCTGCCAAAGGTGGTAAGGACGTTGAAAGAAAATAACCTCATGCCCAGCGTTCGCTAATAAACGGGCCATTTGATGTCTTAACCTTGGCGGTTCAGTCCAATCTGTCTTTGTGAAAAAGAAAAAACGCATAGCTTTTAAGTCAGTCCAAAAAATGAACGGACAGCGCTGACTACTTTATTTACCTCGGTATCGGTCAAATGCTCTCCCATTGGAAGGCTCAATAACTGACTACTCATGGTGATAGCAAGCACAGGCTCTTTAGATTGATGTAGATTATCGTAGGCCTTAAGTTTCGGTAATGCGATTGGATAATGAATTCCCGTTTCAATACCGAGCTTAGTTAAATATCGCTGTAGTTCATTGCGACGCAGGGTTTTGATGACAAAAAGATGAAACGCATGCCTTACATCCGAAGAAATTGACGGTAAAGAAATATTCTCTACACCTCTTAATCCTGTCAGATAAATCTGCGCGATAACGTTGCGTCTATCAATCCAGCGATCCAGATGCTTCAGTTTCACTCCAAGTATTGCAGCTTGTAAACCATCTAGTCGGCTATTGCGTCCTTCCATCAGATGATTGTACTTATCTATACGTCCGTGGTTGGCAATCATCCGGCAACGAGTTGCCAGATCGTCATCATTAGTGAGGATGGCACCAGCATCACCATAAGCACCAAGATTCTTCCCGGGATAAAAGCTGAAGGCCCCGATATCACCTAACGCACCAATACGGTTGGTCTTGTATTCCGCACCATGCGCCTGTGCACAGTCTTCGATGATTCTCAAATTGTGCTTATTTGCCAAAGTAAAAAGACCATTCATTTCACAAGGATGCCCATAGAGGTGAACAGCAATGATGGCTTTTGTATTTGGCCCAATCAGTCTTGCAGTATCTTCTAGCGAAATAGTGTAGGTATCTGGGTCAATATCTGCGAAAACAACTTTATGCCCGCACCTTGTCACGGCCTCAGAGCTCGAAATAAAAGAATTGGACGGAACAATAATTTCTGAACCAATAGGAAGTTCCAACGCCTCGATCGCGATTTCTAATGCGTCAGTTCCATTGCCAACACCCACGCAATGCTTTGCCTGTTGATAATCAGCAAACGCTGTTTCAAACTCCTTTAATGCAGCTCCACCAATATAGGCGGATTGCTCTATGGTAGATCGAATAACCTGATCGATCTCGGACTGAATTGAGAGGTATTGATGATAAAGATTGAGAAACTTGATCATGATTTGATAACTTGACGAATTAAACGTGCTGGATTACCGGCATATATACCTGGCTCTGTAATATCACGCGTTACAACAGAGCCAGCTCCAATAACCGCATCATTACAGATATTTACCGGCAGAATCGTTGCGTTCGAGCCTATCGAAACACGATTTCCAATGAATGTTTCTCTCCATAGTTTTCTATTACCTTGGGCGGGTCCTCCGGTTTGGAAAGTGTCATTAATAAACATCACACCATGAGCAACCACACAATTATCACCAATTGTTACCAATTCGCAAATAAAGGAATGCGATTGAATCTTGGTGTTCGATCCAATAACAACCCCACGCTGAACTTCGACAAAGGGTCCTATAAAACAGTTGTCACCAATTTCACAATCATACAGATTAGCTGGATGAACAATAGTAATGTTTTTGCCAAACACTACGTTAACGATTTTGGCCGATTTAAAATAAGGTTTAGACATTTTTATGACCAAGTCGGCAAAATTTTGGCTGAAAATTTAAATAAACCTCACGGCCAGTTTCGACAGATTCATAAATTGCAGAAATTAGCTCAAGACTCTTTCGACCCTCTAGTCCATCTACCAATTGCTGCCTGTTATTCATTATACAATCGACCACATGCTCGTAATAGGCTTGGTGACCAAAACCATAGACATTCGGTGGATTGACCGAGAACTCGGTTAACACTTCTTCATCCCCGGCGATCTTGTCAACAAAGTTCCAGGCATTCATTTGATTAACAGCAAATCCATCGATGACGACTGAGCCACCTTCGCCAAGAATGGAGATCGATCCCTCCAGATCTTTGGGTCGAACAGCGGTTGTTGCCTCGACCACGCCAAAAGCACCGTTAGCGAATTTTAGCAACACTACAGCAGTGTCCTCAGCCTCGATATTCACCAATGCTGTCTTCGCTATGGCAAATACACTCAAAGGTTGACCTAACATCCACTCCAACAAATCAATGTGGTGACTTGCTTGATTGGCCAGGACACCTCCATCCATGGCCCAAGTTCCCCGCCATGCATCTTGATCGTAGTATTCTTGAGAGCGAGACCACCGTACCCGGACTGTACCCATCACCAATTTACCAAAACGGCCGGAATCAAGCGCTTCGCGAAGCTTTACCACCGGAACATTGAAACGGTTTTGTTTGATTACAAAAAACTTAATCCCCGCTATATCGCAAGCCACAATCATCCTGTCCGCATCTGCAAGTGTTAAAGCCATTGGTTTTTCGACAACAATGTGTTTCCCATAAGGAGCAAGAGCAACCACATGCTCTGCATGAAGTCCACTATCGGTGAGAACCACAACAACATCGATCGACTCAGCTTGCATCATTTGATGCATATCCGTATAATAGGGGACAGCCATCTTTGTGCCAATGTTCAATGCCCTTTCTTCATTAATATCGCATACTGCGACCAAACGAGCATTTGAAATTTGTCCCAGACCAAGTAATTCGGAGTGACGTTTTGCAATTCGACCACAACCAACGAGTGCAAAGTTCAATGATACCATATTATACCTCTTCTTTTTTCAATAATTTAGCCCAAACCCACAATGTACTGGTCGGCGAACAGTAGGGAAGCCCCAGATATATCGGCTTTCCAATAAATTCCTTGAAATAATTCTTCATTATTTAACTCGTGAGGGCATAATCAATGAGTAAATTCTTTTAAGTGCAGTATATAGAGGTTCCTCACTGCCGTAGATATCGTGCTCTTTTCGAGGCCTTGATAAATAAGTGCCAAGCTTTTCTTCGGACCATTTCATTTTTTTTTTGAAGTACTCCATATCTGCATTGAGGTCATCTTTATTTTTGTATGGTTCTGATTCTAAATCTTTCAATGCAGTTTCTCGGGCTATTTGATTTGAAATTATTAAGGTACTAAAATGAACACGTCTTTTATCAACACCAAACTTTTTAGGAAGAATAAAGCCTTGATAAAATCGCGTAAAAATTGATTCATAATGCTTATAGGGATAAGGCTTGTAGCTATAATTCTTTTCAAGAACCTTCATAACCTCTGCCTTGTTGTAATCAAAAAGGTCAAGGAACGAAACCCACCTAACTCGTTTAAACATCTCATAATAAACCCTATCCAAAGAACCAATCGAAGGAAATGTTGCGATCTTTGTGGTACCAAATTTTTTGGCTATTGAATGAATATTTTTTTTATCAAACTTAAAGGCGTGCCAATCCCGAGGCATTATCATGCCTTCACTAGTGGTGTTCGAGCCGGACAACATATAATGCAAACCAAACTTTGCTGCCTGCTGAAAGTTGACCGCCAGCATGGCATTGTCGTATAGCAACTCTATGTCAATTACATCAGCATCAAAAAATGCCTGCATCAATGCACGATATTCCTCCCAGTCAATCACATGAGTATAGAGATCGACATCAAGTTCCCGAACCAGATTCGCTATATTATTTTGCGCTAATTCCGAATTCCAGCCATTATCCATATGTACGGCTAGCGGACGAAGCCCAAGTTCGATGGTCTTAACTAAAACCCAAGAGCTATCCACTCCACCCGAAACACCTACAATACAGTCATAGGATTGCCCCTTGCCAGCCTGCTTTACTTTTTTAACGAAGCTTTCAAGACGATACTTCTTTTGTTCAGGATCTTCATGTATAATATGACTGGAACGCCGAAGAAAATCACTACAGTAACTACACTGTCCATCACTATCAAAAGTGATATCGGGTGCGGTCGTGTCCATCACACAACGCGTGCACATTTGGTAAGGTATATCGAATTTGTTGATCATAATTTCACTTCTAATAAAGCTTCTAATTCCTCATAACGAGGGTACGTTATTAAAACCGCTCGATGCGGTCCGTGGAATACAAAAAACGCACCTGCAGCAACGGCACTCGCGCCTACATTTACAGCCGCTTTGATATCCGCAAGACTACCAATACCCCCGGTTGCAATAAGAGGCACTGAAAGAGCTGAACTTGCCTGACGTATCAGCTCTAGATCTGGACCCTGCATAGTGCCATCATAGTGCACTGAGTTTAAAAGTATTTCACCTGCTCCAACTTCAGCGGCACGTTTAGCGAATTCTAACCATAGCATAGCTATGCTTTTCTGTTTCGCTGCTGCATAAAGTTGGGGTTTCCCTCTCCAATTGCGTTTAACATCAACCGAAACTACTACACTTTGACTACCAAAACGTTCTGCAAGCCTGGTTACTAGGGAAAGATCTGTCAATGCTGCAGATTGTAAACAGATTTTTTCCACCCCAAGGCCAAAGATACGACTCGCCTGATCAATAGTGCGAACTCCTCCTCCATACGCCAAGGGCATAAAACATTCGCCAGCAAACTCTTCAATCAAACTATAATTTGGCTCGCTATTTTTTTTGCTGGCCATTATGTCAAGCACCATTAATTCATCAACTTCTTTATCATTGAAAATGCGAATCGCATTGATTGGATCGCCGACATATTTTTGATCTTTGAACTTGAGTGTTTTGACCAAGCCATTATTTCGTAGTAGAAGGGTAGGAATAACGCGATGTTTTAACATATTATTACAAAATAATAAAATTTTTAATTAGAGCCAAGCCGAACCTATGACTTTTCTCGGGATGGAATTGAACACCAAATAATTGTGCGGTTTGTATTGATGCTGTTAGGTGGTCACCATATTCTGTTGTCAATAAAACATCACTACTATTCTTACAGACTACGTGATAAGAATGCACAAAATAATACCGGGTTCCCTCATTTTCTACATTCACCAATGAATTCAACCGATGTAAATGAACAGTATTCCAACCCATGTGCGGAACTTTCAGGCCTGAACCTTGCACTGGTACTATTTTATGAACAGTGGCATCAAACCAGCCCAGCCCAGGTAACTTACCTTCCTCACTGTTTTTACACATTAGCTGCATACCCAAACAAATACCGAGAATCGGCACATCACCTTTGCGGGCAAGATTGTGCAACGGCGCAAGCCAATCACCCTGTTCAAGAGCCTGCATTCCCGCATCGAAGGCTCCTACACCTGCCAAAATTACCTTTCGCGCCTCGAGTAAGTCTTGAGGGTTTGACGTAATAATGGCATCACCTCCACATTTGCGCACCATATTGGCCACAGCGGTGGCATTACCTATCGGAAGTTGAGGAATTACAATAGTTGAATTGCTCATTATTTAATTATTGGAATACAATTTTATCACTTAATTACACCCTAGCAAAAGTTCATCGTATGCCTGTAGCAGTTTTGGTGTGGATTCTTCTTCCCAATTATGACCTTGTTCCATAACGTAACGATAACCCGAATTTGAAAGTTTAAGACATAGTTGTGGATTTTGAATCAATTCAACAATAGCGTTCGCACAGGACTCCGGGTCTCCTGCTTCAAATACAAGTCCAGCATTTGAATGCCTTACAGTGCGAGCCAATGGTGCAGATGAAGAAACTAAAACCGGTCGCTTTGCTATCATGTACTGATATAACTTATGTGGGATGGTATTATCTGTATGAGGGTTTGAATGATGCGGTACACAACACACATCGGCTTGACAAATGTTGGCTAACACATCCTCAACAGGAACCCAGCCGGTGATACGCACTTCGTTTTCTACTCCTAAGCTCGCAATCAATGTTTGCATCATTTCTAGGTACTGGCTAGGGCGGGCACCGATTAAATGCACTTTTACATTTAGCTGCCGTTTCTTAATGTAAACCATGGACCGAATGAGCGTATCAATGCCCCTATGCGGCCCGAAGCCTCCTATATACAAAACAGAAAAATGATCTTTTTCAAAGGAAGCCTCCCCAGCATCAGGTTCTGAGATAAAACGCTTGCTCTCTAGATTTTCAATATTGTGAACTTTATTTGAATCAAGCTTTGGATAATTCAATAAAACTCGTTCCTTGGCCTCGGCCACGCAGGCTAGAATCATGTCACTACGTTCAAGCATTGCACATTCATATCGTAAAATTCGCCTATGCGACTGAAAAATTTGGAAAAATAATTTCAACTGACCTGAATAGCCCTTTAAATATTCCACCACTGCAGCAGGCATGTTCTCATGCAAATCAAAAACGACACGCTGATTTGTTTTGGATAGAAAAGCAACACGCCCTAGCCAGATATCATGAATATGGAGCACATCTGGCTGGTACCTCTTTATTATGCCTGTAATAGCGAAATACCATGCAGGACTTAGTAAAGTTATATGTTCAAAGAGTTTTTCCAGAAAAAAGCGTTTGAGCACCTTTGGGCGAAAAATCTCAATGCCATTCCAAACTTCATATTCAGATTGACCCTCAAAAGGAGGGCAGAGGACAGCCGACCTGTAATCGGCCTCATGCAGCGATAGACTTTCTTTAACCACTCGAATTTCAGGTGGGAATTTTGCTTTGGTAATCTGAAGGATTTTGCATTGTCGTCTTTGATTCATTTATGACGATTCCCTAGCTCAAAAGAGTGTGCACTTTCTAGAGATGTTGCCAATGAAAGCATCATCCAAGATTGTCCCCAGCGCATATAGGGGATGGTCGATTTTAGTGTAATAGGACCAAGCTTATAATGCATATAATAATAATAGCCTCGTTTACTTTGCATCATATTATTTATCCATGGTAATATTTGTTTCAATAGATTTCTGGCTTCAGGATAACTGTAAGCCATGGTTGAATTCATTAAAAGCGCCTCTGCACAGGAATGAATATTGATGGGATACAGTGAGTGAGGATACATTTTAATAGCCGTTTTCTCATCTGTTTGATCAACTAAATTTTTTATGTAAAATTGGTAATAGCGATCTACAGCCTTTTTATAAGACATTTTTTGGGTATGCTTGTAGATACTGTACAAACAACGTATCTCAAACCCGGTATGGTAATGGTCGACACGATTGGGATTATATGAATTATCAACTTTACCATAATAATATAATGAACCATCTTCATTTTGTTCTGTTAGTGCATAATTACCGGCTTTCAAACCAATATTTACCCACTCTTTCTTATTGAGCTCAAGACCAACTTTAACCAATATTTCAGCCACCAATAAATTAGCATTGTGAACATGAAATTTATCTAAAGGTGTATAACTGAAACATACGGTCTCATCATCAATATGATCTATATTCAAATAATTCAGGAAAAAGTTACAGGTACCTTCGCAAATATCCAGATATGACCTATCATTGGTAATAGTCCATGCTAACCAAAAAACTTCAGAAACGGCCGATACAACTACACCAGATGGTGTATAGGCTTTAACTATTACTTCTTCGCTATCCCAGTCAAAGGGATAACCCCAACACGGATATTTATAACCAGGCGACTGATTATCTTTAAGCCAGTCAATACATTCTAGCCCTTTGATTTTATATTTATCGTCACCTTTGACCAGATATAATTTCAGATATGCTTGACCCAACAGAGCCATTCCTTTCGGGTTAATTGTTTTTTTAATATTAAATATTATTCTGAATACTCGCGGAAATAGCATTTCGCCAATTAATAGGAAGCCAAGCACAAACTTTCTAAAAACATTTTTTATTATTGGGGTCCTATCTAATCCAAATGCCCACATATACACTTTTGAACCTTTTATATCATAAGGATCATATCCAGCCCATCCATTATCGGAAATCCATTTATCTAATTTCAATATAGAATTTTCCAACTCTGAAATAAAGTGTTCATTATGAAAAGTATTATTTGTTTGAAATAAGCTATTTAATTTTTTCAAAGGTATTTCACTTTTTACTGTCATTTATTTTATACCTAAACAATTTAATTACATCTCCGATGTTAACGTTCTTCTTTTACTATAACCTATGTAAACCTCTGAAAGATTTAGAGCAAAGATCATAAACCACATGGGTAAAAAACGAATGTATTCGAAAGCGGCGTCAAAGAACATTTGAATAATGAGGGAAAAATAGAACAATATCCATACAATATCAGTTCTATTCTTAATATTAATCCCGATAGCATAAAAAATAATAAAACAATGTGCAAGCATGCCTATAAGACCAATATCCATCCACAAATTAATAAATTCATTGTGAGAGGTAGCCATATAAAGAGGTTCTGTATCTTTTATAATAAATCTATGAAGCGCAATTCCAAAAAACGGTGCAAGCTTTACTCTTTCCAAACCCATTTCCCAAAGGATAAATCTTTTAGAAAAAGAACCAATTTCACCAGAATCAGCATTGAATAAAACATCTTCAAAACGTTCAAAAGTTACAATGGACTGATATATCAAATTGCCACCTTCTGTTGAAAGCAAAAAAGTAAAAAATAAAATCAGAATAGTACCTACTAAAAAACTAATTTTCACTATCCGCTTATAAAAAATTAAACTTGAATTTTTTGAGTGTATTTTTACCCCATGGACAAATAAAATAACCAAAAAAGAAAATGCACACATTGTAATGACAGTTTTGCTTCCAGCAGCCAGTATAATTAAAAAGAGTAAAAAGGAAACCAACCAAGAAGTTTTATTTTTAATAAAGGAATTCAATGAAAAAAGAAAAAAAAAGTAAACAATAAATGAGTAAATATTTCCATTTATGCCAAGCCCAGGAAATCTTGGACTCAATGCCCGGGACATAACTTTCTCACTTCCAGGAAGGTAAAATATTTTCAACATCGCATAACGTTGATCGGGATTTAAAAAGGGATAAATAACTGCAAATGTGCTTAAAACTATAACAAGGATAGAAAAATACTTCGACGATATGATTTTATATATACTTTGGCGGTAGTTATAACCCACTTGAAATGCGCACCACACTAATGTAACCTTATATCCTAGAAGCAATAATTCATAAGCACCGAATGGAATGCCCCATTGCAAACCATTTAATCCACCACCCATGTTGCCCAAGATAAATAGAAGTAAAAAGAAGAGTAAAAAACGAGGTGCTTCTAATGTTTTTATCCTGCGGTTAATGACCAATGAAAATACACTAATAAAAATCAAAATTTCGAAAAAAGACAAACCCACACCCAAAACAAAGATGTAAGGGGTGACCAAATTAAAGGGTAGAATAAAAGCAGGTGAAAACAAAAACCCCATCTTTAGATCTTTCATAAATGAATTTTTTGTTCTATTAATCTAGATATTTCAAACACTTGCATCTGCTGCCACCAGGCAATAGGCCAAGTTCCTTTTTGAATGCAGCTAGCAAATGAAAGCAACTCCTCCTTAATACCTTTTTGCTGGATGGCGGTTTTTAGGTTTAATCTGTTCGCACCATGAATCGTTAACCGTTGGTAGTCTTCTAAAACAGCTAGTTTGCCATCCACATATAATTCTGCAGTTTCTTTAGGATGATCCCTATGACCCAACGATGTATAAGTAAGCGTTGTGACTGAACCATCCGCAAAAGTCAAAGTTGCCACAAAATTATCATTACGCCCATAATAACTGGTTTTAGGCTTGATGGCATGGGCAGAAATATTTTTAACTTTAGAGTTAGAAAAGAACGTAAACAAGTCGTAGATATGGCAGGCCTCACCGATATTGCGGCCCCCACCTTCGGGACCTTGCACCCAGTGATCCGATGAAATAAAGCCGGCATTCATACGGTAGTTAAAAATAAATGGCGCCGTACGATTTGCGACTAATTTCGAGATTTGATTGGCATAAGGCGAAAACCGCCGATTGTAACCTGTCATTAATACCGGTGAATCTTTATTATCATTAATAAAATTGTTTAGCGCCGCTACCTCATTCTCTTTTATGGCCAAAGGTTTTTCAACCAGTACGTGTTTACCTGACTTGAGAGCCTCTAGTGCCAAAGAAGCATGGAGATGGTGACGAGTAGAAATGATTACAGCATCAATTTTCGGGTCAGCTAAAATTTCTTTATAATCGGTAGAAGCATATTCTGCCCCAAACAATTTGGCTGTTGAAGTGGCACTTGGCCCTGTACGACTTACTACTGCTCGGAGTGAAAATTTATCAGATATTGATTGAATATTCGGCAGATGAGCAGAGCGGGCAAAGCCACCTGCACCAATTACAGCAATTCTAATCCGCCCCGAAGATTTTTTACCTTTAACTTGGAAATTAATAGTTCGTTTGAGCTTTTCTTCAGGCATATCTGGATATGTAAGCAAAACAAGCAGTGGCGAGTCTCCTCCTCCCAATGAGGCGTAAGCGTTCGAAGCTTCCTCAATTGGATATCTTGAAGTAATCATCTGCCCTATTTTTATTTTATCTTCTTTTAATAAGTACAAATACTCTTGCATATTGCGATTTTCAGTCCAGCGAACATAGGAAATAGGATAATCGAGACCGTATTTTTCATAACGATCGTCGTAACGCCCAGGTCCGTATGAAGTCGAAATAAGAAAATCAATCTCCTTGGAATAAAAATCAGCACGGTTGAGGTGTAATCCCACAGCACCAACTAGTACAACCCGACCTTTTTTACGACACATCTGGAAAGCGCTAGAAACAACCTGGTCTGAAGGTGAAGCCGCAGTGATAATTACGCCATCTGCACCATAGCCATTAGTGATGCGGGCAACATGTTGCATATCGTCATCATCGGGGTGGTGTCCATAATCCATACCAAGATTCAGTGCAGTGGAAATGCGTTGGTGATTCAAATCAACCCCAATAACCCGACAGCCATTGGCTTTCAACATTTGAGTCGTAAGCTGGCCTAAAACTCCCAGGCCCAAAACAACAAATGTTTCTCCTAAAGTTGGCTGGGCGCGACGTACTCCCTGCAATGCGATGGCGCCAAGAGTAACCGTAGAGGCCTTTTCCCAGTCTAGTTTTTCAGGAAGGTGAGCACATAGGTTTTCAGGGACACAAATATATTCGGCGTGCACAGCACCGCTACCGGCACAGCCCACACTATCGCCGATGACAAAACCTTTTACATCTACCCCTACTCCAACAACGACACCAGCAGCGGAGTAACCAGTGGAATGTGCTTCATTACGTTTTTCTTCAACTAGTTTCCAAGTGTGGCGAAAGCCATGGGTAGATATTTTTTTCACTGTAGAGGCAACTTTATTTGGCTGATTAAGAGCACGTTTCCATAATGGAATCCCACTACTTTGCATGCCACTCATTTCAGTACCGATAGATAAGCATGAAGCTTTTACGCGAACCAAGACCTCTCCAGGTGTAATTTGTGGTTTAGGAACTTCAGTAACAATCGCAGATCCTTTACTAATTAATACTTGTTTCATTTCTATTTTTCATAATGTTGGTAGATTAATTATTTGTGATATTGCTTTACTTGCATTTGGAAATGATTTTGATTTTAATTGCCTATTAATTGAGCCACTTCCTAAATATTGATCAAACCAAAAACCAATTTTACTTTTATCTTTATTTTTTGCAGAATCTATTATTTTTTGTCTAACTGAATTACCAGCCAATAGTGGATAACGTAAAAATACGGGTTTACTATTATCTATAATTGTTGGTTTGTATAACTTGTTCTGTTTACACCATTTGTACCAAAAATAACCATTTTCTTTTCTTACCTCATTTATCTTATCAATTTTTTTTATCTGGTTAAGAGCTATTGAAGCAAGTGCATTAGGTAATTTGCAGAAATAGTTATCTGGGAGCTCCCCTTCGCGTTCATTCACGCATATGTTAATAGGAAATTCGATACGGCGATAGCGATTATATTTATAATATATATATCCAAATACTTTTCTGTTGGCATAATACAACTCTTTTATTCTAAAAAGCGTTGATGATACATATTCCATTTTTTTAATAGAAGCCTGTTGCTGTAAATAGTGTATACGAGCACCAATTTCATCATCATTAGTAGCTGCAATACCTCCATTACCGCTGGAAATAATTTTGGAATGCTGCATACTATACATAGCAGCAGTTCCATAAATTCCCAGTTTCTCATCCCTAAATTCTGCGCCAGTTGATTGTGCAACATCATTCACCAAATAAATATTCTTATCTTTACACAAATTAATAATATCTTCATAATCCTTAGATACCAAACCATACAAATGTTGAAATATTATTACTTTGGTTTTTGAGTTTATAAGCGTCCTTACTTTATTGATATCCAAACCAAATGTTTCCAGTTCAATATCACAATAAACAGGTGTTAATTTTTCAAAAATGATACTATTTGGAACTACAACACATGTGTAAGCCGGTAAAATAACTTCATCGTCTTTACTTAAGTTTAGAGCCTTTAGGATAGCAGAAAGAGCCACTCTACCGTGAGAGAAAGAAAAAGCGTATTTTATACTTAAATATTTTTTAAATAAATTTTCTAAAATATTAACGCTATCTCCTGAAATCCAGTCATTTTGATCTCCGATGATAGAATTAATCAATTGAATATCATCTGAATCTATTGATGCATCATCATAATTTCTATATCTGCTTAAATCAGGGAATCTCATAAGGGTACTATTTTTTACATAATCTATTTATTTTTTCAACTATAGATTAAAGTATATGGTAATTATTTATTTTTTAAAGATTCAAAAATATTAATATACTTTTTATTTGTTACATTAAAACTAAATAGTTCAAGAGCTCGATTATATCCAGCTTCTCCCATCTTATTTAATAAATCTCTATCTTTTTCAAGTTTTAAAATAGCATAAGATAATTCTTCTACATCCTCTGTATTTATCAATAATCCAGTTTCGGTATTAATAATTGCTTCAGGTATACCACCTACTTTATTCCCAATAACAGGTTTTCTAGAAAACATTGCTTCTTTGATTGCCAGACCCATACAAGCTCTATCATCGCTAGTTGGAACGACAACCAAGTCAGATGACGCATAGTAATACGGTAATTCATTAAAAGGAATATTCACGCCAACCGAAATGTTATTAGGATAATTATTTTTTAGCTTATAGACTTGATCAGTTAATTCGCCTTTTGCTCCTCCAATCAAAAAATGTACAGAATTATTTTCTTTTAATATTACTGGAATTGCTTGAATTAAGTGATCTAAGCCCATATCATATATCATCCTTCCCAAAAACATAATGACAAAATCCTTCGGGTCAATATCATACTTATTTCTAATAATATTTCCATCAGTTTTTGGATTGAATTTTGAAGAATCAACACCTGAATATATGATCTCTACATCAGGGTTAAGGTTTAATAATTTATAACTTTCAGCACAGTGTTTACTTGCAGACACAATTCTTTTTGAATTATCAATAATAAACTTTAGAGCGTTGATATTTTTTTCATAAAAGGAACGGTCAGTATAGATCTCTCCTAGATTTACCACAACAACAGGTATATTATAAAAATGTCCTAAGATAGTAGCTGCTAATCCTCTATCAAATAAATGAAAAGCACAAATAAAATCAACTTTTTCTGTCGACAATACTTGTTTTTTTAAATAAAATAACCAGGAAGATATTTTTATAATTCTTTTAAATCCTAAATTATTTACGCCATGTTTTCTCAATAATAAATATGTTTTTATTAAAAAAGGAGAGCATAAAAACCCAAAGGAGATTAATTTATTATTGATTGGTTTGTGTATTGTTAAGCCTTCAACATTTAAGTCTTCTCTTTTGTATCCAGGAGAAAAAACATGGACTTTAAACCTCTCATTAATTAACGAAGAAACTAAATTCATAATTAAAGTAGATATGCCTCCATAGGGAGGCGGATAAATACCAAAAAAAAGGATATTTTTTTTCATAAATCTTGTTTAACTATTTTTTTCTTATGAGCATGCAAGCTGTTTGTTTTAATAAAATTCCTTAATTCCCTTATCATAAAATGATATACAAGCTCATAATCTGATTTCCCCAATATTAATAAACTTGAGAATCTTAGCTAATATTCCTTTTAAAGTGTTTTTTGTTTTATCTTGACTTTAAAAAGCCGAAAATAATATTTATTTTTATTTACTTATTATATATAGAGATAATTTATCAATCTACTAATTCTTTAATCAAATTAGTGGCAATATAGTCAATCTCTTCATCTTTCATAAACGCATACATTGGAAGATTAAGAACCTTACTACAAAATCTCTCAGCATTAATACATTCATACTTTTTATAATTGTTTGATCCATTGCTATAAAGTTTTTGATTATAAATGGGCTTTGGCCAAGAAATTCTAGTATCAATTCCATATTTTTCTTTTAGATTTTTTGCTACAAGACCTCTATCTTTTATTTGAATTGGATATAAAAAATATGCATTACTTGAATCTTTAAAATTGGTACTTGATACAGTAATTAAATCTTTATAATCGGAAAAATATCGATCAAATTTTTTTGCTATACTTTTTCTAGAATTAAGCATTTTGTCTATTTTTTTAAATTGGCCAAGACCAATTGCTGCTTGTAAATCTGTCATCCTTGCATTCGTCCCAAGCAACATATGGTCATATTGTCCATTACCAGATTCACCTTGATTTATTCTTAACCTTATTTCATCATTCCACTCATCATTAGAAGTAAAAATCATTCCTCCTTCAACAGTAGTTAATACTTTGGCCATATGGAAACTCATAGTTGAAATCTCATTTATTGAAATTGTGGGACGCCCCTTAAAAGTCGTTCCAAGAGAATGTGCACCATCAAGTATGACCGGGAGATTATGAGCCTCACCTATAGCTCTTATCTTATCATGATCTGCAGGATTACCACCATAATCAATAAACATAATTGCTTTAGTTTTTTGGTTTATAGCTTCAACAATATTATCTACAAGAATATTTTGTGTATTTTGATCAATATCGACAAATACTGGAACAGCATTTTGATAACTAATAGCAGATGCAGTTGATATATACGAATGGGCAGGTATTATTACCTCATCATTTTTATCTATGCCTAAGGTCTTTAAAACTATATCTATTGCATCCGTCCCATTGGATACTGCAATCGCATTTTTTATTTCTAGATAAGAAGCTAATTTGCTCTCAAAATCTTTTACCTTTGGCCCTGATGATAACCAGCCAGAATTGAACGCATCCATTAATTCTATCCGCTCTTCCTCTGATATATGAGGTTTTGCCCAGGATATTTTAATTTTCTCCATTAATTTTCTCCAATATTATTATAAAAAATGAATTTGCTATACCACATCATAAAAAATTGAATATTTCAATCTATAAATATCACCTTACTTCCGTTTCTTTCAAATTTAAAAGTTATCCTTTTTAAGGTTTTAAGTGCCTCTAAAACTCTGCTTTGTTTTTTTATGGGTACCACTAGATATAGGAATCCTCCACCACCTGCGCCACATACTTTTCCACCATATGCCCCCGCGCTTAATGCTTTATTATAAATTTTATCTATTTCAGGATTGGATATGTTGTCAGCTAAACTTTTTTTTGCTATCCATCCCTTATTCAATAGCTCTCCAAATTCTTTTACTGTTTTTAATGGATCATCACTACTCAGAAGAAGATCTTTGCCGGTTTCATATAATTCATAAATATGCTTAAGATATTGTTCCCTATTGTTTTTATTCCTCTTTTCCATAACCTTACGTTGAATACTGTCGGAAGATCTTTTCATATTTGTAAAAAATAACATACTAGAGTTTTCTATTTGTTCTAACACTATATTTTTTATTGGCAACGGCTCTATTAAGAAATCATTACTATTAAAGTGAATACAATTAAATCCTCCAACTGATGCAAATATTTGATCCTGCCAACCTCCTTTTTCTTTTAAATCAACCCGCTCAATTTTTATAGCTTCATTAGCCAGATCTTTAGGACTTTTATAAATTCCTTTTAAACTGTATAAAGCATTCAACATCCCAATTATAAAAGTCGAAGATGAACCTAATCCTGTACTAGCTGGAAGATCAGCATATGTATGAATGTCTAAATAATCATTTTTATATAAGTTTATGTTGTTCATTAGAATCGTTCTAAAATAATTATCTTTTATATCCTTGATATGTGTTGCTGTCTCCATTTTTGAATAGGACAATCTTATCCTTTTATCGAATAAGCGTTCCAACGAATTAATGGTAACGTAACAATATTTATCTATTGTAGTACCTAATACTGCCCCATTATGATTATTAAAATATTCCGGGAAATCTGTACCACCTCCAAAAAAACTAATTCGAAATGGTGTCCTAGTTATTATTAGCTTACTGTTATTCATACTATGTTATATTTGATTTAAAAAAAAAAATTTGCTCTGTCATAAGATTCTGTTGTCCCTATATCAATAAATTTATTGTCGCATAGATAACCATATATATTATTATTTATAATTCTTGGGAAAAATTCCCTCTCTAAACTAAAAAATTTGCCCTCCGGGATATTACTCAATAATTCTTTTTCAAATAAATAAATGCCTGCATTGATATATCCTGCCTCATTCACATCTTTTTTTTCAATAAATCTCTCTATTTTATCATTCTGACCTAACTCAATTCTTCCAAATCTCCTTGTGTCATCTTTATGAGTCAGACAAATAGAAGCAGAAAATTCATTTTCAGTAAACCATTTGATATAATTATTTAATAAAATGTTTATATAAGAATCACCATTCATTACCATCAATAATTTTGATTGAATTAATGGTAATGCCAATCTAAGCGCGCCACCCGTTCCTAAGGGTTTATTTTCTTGCGAATAAGTAATCTTAAGATTTTTATATTTTAATCCATATTCATCATTGATCATATTACCTAAATAGCCAGTGCACAAAATGACATTTGTTATATTGGAATCATTGATTTGATTTAAAAGATATGAAAGAAAAGGTTTTCCCATAACACTAGCAAGCACCTTAGGTCTATCAGATACACTATCCCTTAGTCTAGAGCCTAATCCACCAGCTAGAATTATTGCAGTAATATTATCCACATTTCTATTTAATTAAATTATCTATCTTTGTAATTGGATACCATATGTTTCAACCTTGTCTCTCCAATAATCGAGTAAATCTTTCATTGTTCTCTCAAATGAAATTTCTGGCTTCCATCCAGTATGGTTTGTGAACTTTTTTATATTGGGGATTTGCAAATCTGCATCAATTGGTCGTAATCGATTTTTGTCAATTTCAATTGTTATATTTTTCATACTTGACAAGCCCAGTAAATGATTAAGCATGTCTTCAACACTACAGGTAAAATTTCCACCAATATTATAATATTCACCTGCAATGGGGTTTATCGTCAACAACATATAGTATGCTCTTACAGCATCTCTAACATCAGCATAAGTTCGCATTGATTGAGTATTACCAACTTTGATAACTGGTTCAATTAATCCTTTTTCAATCATAGCTATTTGTTTTGCAAATGTCGATTCTGCAAAAACATCTCCCCTTCGCGGACCAGTATGAGTAAACATCCTAGTTACTAGTACCTTTTGTCCATATGCCTCAGCATGATATCGACCAATTAGATCTGTACCAACCTTTGAGATTGCATAAGGTGACGCAGGGTGAAAGGAGCATTCTTCATCTATAGGTACCTTATCCTGACTCACTCTTCCGAATACCTCAGATGAACTACAAACATGAATATAAGGATCCAACTCACATTTTATTAATGATTCTAATAAATTAGCCGTACCAATAATATTCACATTATATGTTTCTAGAGGACTTGAAAAACTAGTTTTCGGATAACTATTTGCTGCAAGATGAAAAACATAGTCCGGTTTTGTATTGTTGAGAACACTAACCAAAGAAGAAAAATCATTCAGGTCTCCATATTCTAAATAGATACGATTGTTTTTATTTATTTTATCTATAAGGTGTTGAATATTATCTAATGGACTTCTCCAACGAATCAATCCATATATATCCCAATCAGTATGGTCCAATAAGTAATCTGCAAGGTGGGATCCTACCATACCAGTTATGCCAGTAATAAAAGCTCTTTTTTTCATTCTTATAATCCTTCTTTTTTAATTTTTAATATTTTTTTTATAAATCTAGTTAAATAACCTACATCATTTATATTAATTATAAATCCTGAAATATTTACAGCTGTTATCTTATAAAAAACTGATATACTTATAAACAATATCAAAATACTAGAGATCAAAAATGAAAATGATGCACCAATTATACCTAATGTAGGCATCAACAAGGCTGCAAGTATTAATTGGATAATCAGTGGGAAAAGTGAGATTTTCGGCAATAAATCCGCACGACCAATTCCTCCAAAATATGAACTGAATACAGATGCAGATTGAACTAGTACAAATCCTGGGAGCATAATCCAAAAAGGCAACACCATTGGTAAATAATCTGATCCATAGAGTAGATAAATCAGTGGTTTAATGATAATTGCAAGAAACAGACCAAACAAGATTAAGATTAGGAGTATTATGCGAAACGATAGAAGTGTTATTTCACTATTATATTTATCATCATCCGATTTCGATATTTTTGGAAATAAAAGTGTATTTACGGCTCCCGGTATCATACGTGTAAAATTTGATCCTTGCCCTTTTGCCATACTAAAAAAGGCGATTTGCGCAGGAACCAAATATAAAGCTGATAACAAGTTTGTTAAGTGTGTCTGCAAATGGCCAATAATACCGGCAAGATAATGTTGAAATCCATATTTCGCCATTTTCCATATCAAAGCAGGCTTAAAATTTGGAACCATTTTTTCTACAATGGATACCTTGAAATATCCATATATAATTGAAATTAACTGACCTAGGATACTACCTAGTAAAACACCCCAAATGCCCCAATCAAAAATAACAAGCAGAAGAATACCTGTTAGGGAACCGACTAAAGCATTTAACAAAACTATGCGATTGTATGTTTTTACATCTTCTAGATATATAAGAATATAATTGTAGTTTGATAAAACAAATCGAAGAGGGATTAAACCCAGAACAGTAAAAGTTAATAGATGCATATCTACTGTAGTACTTTGATAAAGTTTTGCATATATCCAATCATACTGTCCTAAAAACAGTATGATAATTATAACGCTAGTTAAAATTGCCAGCATATTCAAAAGAAATACTATTTCTCCAATACCTGCTTTTTTTTTACCCAGATAATAAATAGCTGCAATATCAAACTTGAGTCTTCCAAACGCTTCAGCATAACCCGGTATTAATAATAGAATAGCATATAATCCCCTCATATCAGGGCCCAATTTTCTTGCTATAACTACACTTGTGACCATATTTGTTAAGAACAAGAACACATCTCTTTGAAAAATGGAATATGATTTTTTTGAAATAGACAAACTTTAAAAAATACTTTACAGGGCTATATTAAACATATTTTTCTAATTCAATTAGATCTTTGCCCAAAGATTTATATACATTTCTCCAACGTTTTAGTGTAGATTGATTTATAACAGGACGAAATCCAATACGATGGAAAATTTTCAATGCACCCAATCGGTGATCATCTGTGGTTACCCAGATATTATCATAACCAGCTTCCTGTAGCCTTTTTGTAGCACTACCGGCAGAAATTGTACCAAGCCCAAGCTCTGTGTGCTTTGGGTCAGTGACAAGCCAGTCAATTCTACCACCAAAGGGATGATTTTCATTAGACAGGTGTCGAGCCATCATCATAGACACTATCGTTTTCGTTTTAATATGCTCTATAATAAAACAACCTTTTGGAAGACATATTGAAAATACATTTTTCAGTTGATTAGCATCAAATGAAATACCCGCATTATTCAACAATGATACAATTTGAAGTTCATCTTCTGGCTTATAAACTCTTAATTGATAACCACTGGGAGGCTGATTAATATTAAAAGATTTTGACTTTTTAAGTTTAAGTTCCAATTGTGGCCTTGATACCACTTCCAATCTAATGGGCCTTGATATCCGTATGTTTATTTTTTTCGTCAGCCTAATTAGCATTACATTTTATGCAAATGTTAGATTTGAATAAACAAACTTATCTAACATCAAATAAACTCTTTCTTTCTTTTAACTGGTCTGAACCCATTCCATAACCCTCTATCATCTCATCAGAAAAATTAAATAGTGTATAGCATGTCGGCAGGGTCTTTTTTAATAATTTTGGTTTTGACGCAATAGACGCAATTGAAATAGATTTTGGAAATCTTTGATTAAGCATATTGTAAAGATAATCATGGGTTATTCCAGAAATGATTATACCATCTAAAAGAATTATGTCTCTTCCATAAATTGGGTGCTCAAGGTCCTTTATAATCCTTACTTCTCCACTTTTAGTTTTGGTTTCATAATTCTCAAATTCTAATTTTTGCAACCTTAGATTGATGCTTAAACTATTAGCCAAATCAGCAGAAAAATATTTAGGAGCATTGTTAAGTGAAATCAAATCAACAGAACCTTCTGGATAATCTTTCATAAGATTCTCAGATAGAAGATTAATGGCCTGTTCTATATCATTCTTATTTTTTAAAATATTTTTTTTCATAATTCAATCAATTATAACCCTAAATAATTAAAGAATTGCTAATAATTACTGTACATCAATGGCTTCCTCTAAAATCCTTTTAAAGTCTGCTTTTTTATAATCCCACCGATTGGCGGTGGCTTCAGCTTGATTTCGAAATTTTTCGGAATCGTTCAGAAGTTTTTTTACCTCTGTTATCAATTGGTTCTGTTCTAGAACCACTGGAATTTCAGGAAAATTTTGTTCACGACCATTTTTGTTTAATATTTTTTCCGTTTTTCTTTTTGATAAAAGTCCTGTTGGATCAAAAAGATAAGAAATCGTTGGTACACCAATATAAGCAAGTTCGATACATAAACTGGTAAAATTTGCCATTACTAATAGGTCGTAACAGCTAATTTGCTGAATAAATTCTTCAAGAGCGTCTTCAAAGTTATTAGAAAAATCATAAGTATCCATACCATAGCATGCTTCTTGACTAGATTGAATCGATAGATTTGACATATCTGAAAATCTGGATTCAATTTCTTTCCTGATTTCTTTTGGTTCAGCAATGGGACGATAAACAAGTTCTGTATTCTCAAGTTCTCCTTGATTAATTGCTTCTAGCAATATCTCTAAGCCAAGTAATTCTGATTCAATAGGGAAATAGGTACTGGATACCCCTGCGTACCCTATTATTTTTTTCCTCTTTTTTGCTATTTCTTTCTTTTTTACCCTCTGAACTAGCTCATCGATATAACGTGCCCATAACGACCCCAACTTCTTGATACGGCAATCAGGGATATTGTGATACTTCATTGCAAAGTCATATTCGCAAGGCCCCTGAACACATACGGCATCAAAGTCTGAAATCAAGTGTCCATTAGTCAATAGCTGATCCGTGGTGTAGGGTATCAGAACTTTACGCCATTTATACTTTCTTGCTATCCAACCGAGATTGCGATCTTGAAGACCCCATGAAGCAGATTGGATTAGAGTAACTTTATTGTAACTACGAGTTATTTCAGTAAGCCCATAATTTTCAAAGATTGATGGACCTATCATAGAATCAATGAAACGCCATGATTTTCGCCAGATACCAATCAAACCTAAAAAACTATAAATAAGTCGTTTCATTATTGAAAACTTTATGTCCTTGCCATTTGGGCCAAAAGAGATAAATCTGTTTGCTGCAAGATGCTCCATCCCATTTTTACGGTAACGCATCCAGTAACCATGAATACGTAGAATTTCTGAGACACTATAAAGGACATGAAATGGCTGACTGAATCGTTCAGGATGTGTCATCATAAAAAAATCAGTTTGATTAGATTCGAATTCTTTTTGAAATATCTTGTCATCTGAGAAAGGGCTAACTATCAGTAAATTTGCATGATTTTGTAGTGTCTTTTTTATTAACGGGGAAAGCAATACTCGATTAATACGAACAAAAGGAATAGATAAAATAATGAGATGTTCTTGGTTGCTCATTCAATTTCTGGCTAGAAAATATATATTATTTAAAAATTAAAATAATATTCTTAAAACAAATATTATCCATAAGGTACATTATTATCGAACAAGATACTGGTTAAGAAAAAATTCTTATATTGAGTAATCAATATATTTCTCAGGAATTTTTGAATCATATGATAAATTATTTATTATATTTATTGTTTTTAAACCACAAATATTGCTTAAAACCAAAGCCATGCTATTATGGCCTACAACATGTGTATTTAACCTTAATGAATCAATTAAATTTTCATTTTTATCAATTTTTATTGTGATATCGTCAAACGAGAAATGACAAGTTTCTATTTCTTTCTCTGATGGGTGTGGTCTGTATGAGATTCGTTTTAAATATTTTTTATCTATTACTTTATAAATGTTTTCTAAAAACCTATTTGAAATATCATTATCTGTATAATTAACTATATCTTTCTTTTTTTTTATAGCATCTACATTTGATGATATATAAAGTAAATGAATATCATTTATTAAATTATTATTCGCAGTAATTAATTGAAATTCTCTTTGAAAATCTTTCCAATGAGGATTGTTTATTAAACGAATCTTTATGTCCTTAAATGTTTTTTCAGCAAGTATTTTTGCATCAATATCTCCTACCCATATCTGATTAGGCATAACCTTTGGTCCATGCCAAGTAAATCTTTCTTTATAATTAACCCAGTGGTCCAAAAAAGAAACAACAAACTTACCCTTATCTCTTGCTAGGCATATTGCTTTATATTCTAAATTACTTTCCCAGCTAGTGCCTGTTAAAACCCAATCAGCTGATTCAATTGCTTCTTCTAAATTAAAATTCTGAATAGTTATTGATTTTCGTTTAAATATTTTAATTGCAGGTCCATCTAAACATAGGATATATGTATCACTAATTTGATTTAACAATGATGAAAGAATTTCTGCACCACCAGAATCATGGGAGACAATAGCCACTTTTCCAGATGGAATCATTGCAATAATTCTATATTATCCCAGACTTTTTTGAATGCTTCAATAATCAAATCTACATCTCCATCATCAAAGTCACTCATACACATAGCTATGTTCAAATGAGAATGTTCATTTAAATTTTCTGCAACCGGGCATATCCCTTTTTCGTAGGAGACCTCTCTATTTGCAATTGTCCAGGGGAACCCTTTTTTGCCATAAGCAATTTTTTTCTGGTATATAGGTAATAAGTGGATATTCTGATAATTTTGTGATAAACCTGGAACTCCTTCTGCAACTAACGCCTTATAGACTTTATCTCTATTTATTTCTGTTTTATTTGTTTCATAGATCAATGGGTATGAATAATAAACATGAGTCTGGTCTTTAGGGACAAATGGCACTATAAGATTTGAAAAGGTTTTTAATGAATTTGTTAGCTTTTGTGCAATTTGCTGCCTGCGTTTTACAAAACCCTTCAACTTTTTTAACTGTTCAATTCCAATGGCGCATTCAATTTCTCCCAATCTATAGTTATGACCAACCATATTATTAAGATCATCTCTACCCATATCTCCTACCACTGCTTCAGCATGATTTCTTATAAGCCTCATTCGCTCGGCATAATTATCATCATTAGTAACTAAAATACCACCTTCTCCTGAATGAATATGCTTGTGGTAATTAAGACTAAATCCGCCTATATCAGTAATTGTCCCCGCATATTTATCTTTATATAATGCCCCAGGTGATTGAGCAGTATCCGAGATAACTTTTAATCCATATTTATCTGCAATTGCATTCAAACCATCAATATCTGCTGACATACCAAATATATCTACAGATAAAATTGCTTTTGTATAAGGAGTTATATTTCTTTCAACAGATTCCAGATTAAGACAAAATGATTTTTGATCAATATCCGCAAAAATTGGTATTGCATTCCAATGCAATATAGCAGCCGCAGTTGCTGTCATTGTCCAAGGGCTTGTGATTATCTCATCTCCAGGCTCAATATCTAATGCCCCGACTGCAGCGCTTAGTCCTGAAGACCATGAATTAACAGTAATAGCATGTTTAACATTAAAATATACTTCACACATTCTTTCAAATTCTTGAACTTTTGGACCTCCATAAAAATCATCATGCCAACATCCTAAATATTTAGAAAGCACACCAGTCTCCATAACTTCTTGAACAGCTTTTGCTTCTTCTACTCCAATACTATTGTATGGTTTGAATTTTTTGTTAATTAATGGCTCACCACCTAAAATTGCTAATTTACTTTTCATTTAATATTTTCCACTCTATTTGATTCAATATATATGCTGTTTTTAAAGCAGTTTTTCCTTCACAATACAGATTGGTTTCTCCTTTAAGGTAATCTGCAATATTACTGTAAATATGATATTGATATTTTTTTATGTCCATTTTTGTTGTTATTGGTTTACTTGAAAGTTTTGTATAGTTCTTAAAAATGGGATCATCTCGTATATGCCAAAGGTCATAATGACTTCCTCCATTATAATATTTTATCTTCCCCTTGGGTCCTACTAATTCCATCTCAAAAAGCGAGAAGTTTTCTTCATCTACAGGAATAAAATAACATTCCCCATTTTCATAATTTATTTCTAATGTAGGTTCAAAATCATAATCACCTAATTTTTTACCTTTATCAATAACATTAATATTTTTGGTATCTCCCAAAAATTTTGAAATCAATTGGAAAAAATGTGAACCATTGTTTTTTATCCCTTTACTATACCAGCAGATTATTTTCAACGGAAATCCTAATTCACCATCTTTTACTTTTTCTACAAACTCTCTATGACTAGGCTCAAAATCTCTTATATAATTAACTGCAATAGGTATATTATTATCTTTTCCAATTTGAACAATCTCTTTTGCCTCTTCAAATGAAAATGCTAACGGTTTCTCAATAAGCAGCAATCTAGGAGAATAAATTGAAACAATTTCCTTTACAACTTTTAAATGTGATTTGGTGGGTACAGAAATGACGACAAGATCTAATAAAAGATTTTCATTTATACTTCTAAGCTTAGATACAGATGGCTTATCAAATTTCTGTTTAAACATATTTCGATTGGCCTCCAATACATCAATTCCATATATCAATTCAAATTCAGGGTGATTCTCTATAGCTTGAGCATGAGTCAATATGTATTTATCTTTATTAAGGCTATAATCATAGCCTTGACCTATCTGGCCTAATCCAATTACTAATGATTTATAAACTATTACGTCTCTTTTTTAATTAAAATTTTATGTATTCTATTAAAACTTACCATAGCAACTGTTTTCATTTGTTTTTTAGCACCTCAATAATCAATAGGTAGTTCATCATCTCAACAATTTCATCATTTGAAAATTCAGTCTCAAATTCCTCTTCCAAGGCAACTACTAAATTCATATGCTTGAGCGAATCCCAAGATTCTATAGTATCCGGAGATGATTCATCATTAATCTGCTCTGTTGGTACTTCAAAAACCACCGCCACTAATTTTATTCATAATATTCATACTAATTATTTACCCAGCCACGACCAATAAGCGTGTATTTATTTATTTCAGTCTGTTCTGTTCTTTTTGATATTGAATTAAAAGCACATTCTTCTTTTATCTCCAATGCATGTGCATCTATGCCTGCATCGTTTTGATGATTAATGATACTGTCATTTAATCTCCAGCTGTTATTTTTATTTGTCCAAATTATACTAGATCGGAAGTTATTTATTTTTTCCATTAAATCATTTTCCTCAATTTCAGCCCATTTACAAAAGAGAGCAACATCATTAGGTTCAACATTAGCATACCTTTTTACTAGAGCAATCCCTTGCGAACGAGTCAATCTTTTAAGTCGAATTTCTCTGGTGGCATGATCGGTCACTTTTCCATATCCCCACTTCAAGTATTTAATTTGATCGTGAAGGCCAGAATAATGATAGCAATCAACATCATTATAAGTATCAAATGTCCGCTGTTGCTCATCTGACTCATAGCCATACAGTTCAATCATTTTTTCATGCTGAGCCTTGCTATCCCAACGAATATAGTTATTTAAGTATATCCCTCGTATTCCCACAGCTTCAAGTTCCTTATCGTGGGGATACAGATAATTTTGCAAGTCTCGCTCTGTTAAGTTACCATTGTCAATCAAGTCTTCAGCTTCATAACCCATTAAATCATGCTCTTTACGATATTTTCTGGTCATCTCTATTTCATCCAAATGGGAAAACATACCTACTTGATCAATACCCTGATGAGCACCCCAAATGATAAGTGGAATCTTGAAATTATAGGCAGTTTGAACCGGAAATACTGTTTGCCCAGCAATACAATGCCAATATATTGAACCCATTTTATTAATAGTTTCATGGGTAATTTTTTTTATGTATTCTGGACTAACAGTCATATTAAATAGTGAACAACCAAATAATGACTTTAGATATGATAGGTTACGAATACCCAACAACGTATTGTAGTGTTTGTTGTATGTAACTAATAGAGGGTTCAAACCAAGTATATTTTTGACAATATGTACAATGAAGTAGGAATCACGCGCACCTGATACCGGGACGATGCAATTGTTTATCGATCGTGATGATTTTTTATACGGCTCAACCAATTTTTTTAGTTTTTCAATTCTTAAATCCCAATCAAGAACATCTTTTTCTTCATGAACACGACAACCACTGCAAACACCTTCATTATCAAAAGTAATATTTAATGGATGATTCTCTGGGTATAGACAGCGTTTACAATATTTCATATCTTTTCTTCAGGTATATACTCAAACTTTAAAGCTTCAAGTTTATCGTCAGATAGCGCCAATAATCTTTCATCAAGTGCAAATTTTCGGCTTTGATAATTGGCATAAGTATCTAACCTAATATCTTCTCTGTATTGATTTAAATAACATTTTAATTGAATAACACTATGTTCAGTGTAATGAAAAAAGTTTCCCGCTGCCAATCCAGAAAGCCCTATTGACATAGCTTCTTTAAAATCTTTTGAAGTACCTACTCCACCACAACCGACAATTGGAATAGATACTATTTCCTTAACATAATTGAACAATTCAAGATTGTATCCTCTCTTGCTTCCATCTCTGTCGATTGAATTAATTAGTATTTCACCGGCACCGTAATCCTGGGCCTGTCTTAAAGCATCCGCTAGTGCCATTTCTATTTTTTTAGAGCCAGATTCAGCATAAATAGTATAGTCATCTTTTTCTTTTTTTACGTCAATAGAAACTACAATAGCCTGTTCACCAAATTCTCTAGCACCTTCATCAATAATTTGGGGGTCGTTATGTGCAAACGTATTGATTACAACCTTATCAGCTCCATTACGTATAAGATTTTCAATATCAGCGAGGCCCCTTACTCCACCACCTGCAGCAATAGGCGCCTGACAGTCCTTAACATAGCTTGGAAGAAATTTATGTAGCTCACTATGACTTTTCACAGACCCTTTTATATCCAATACTACTATCTCATCAATACCCCACTTATTCAGGTAACTGATGGCTATGTCAGGCCTGCCGATCGGCAAGTACCTGTTAAAGTTAATACTCTGGACAACAACGTTATCGAGAACATTAATAACCCCGATAATCCTGGTGGTCAGCATAGAGCTACCTTATCAGCATAATTGACAAAATTTCTCAACAGTTTCAGACCATTGCGCTGACTTTTTTCCGGGTGAAACTGAGTACCAAATATATTGCCTTTCCATACACCAACACTCATTTCTTCTCCATAAGTCAACGATGCAAATACGTTTTGATCTGTTTCAGTCACAAAATATGAATGGTCATAATAAAATCTGGATCCGGAATCAATATTCTGGAATAAAGGATTTTCTTTTGTTGTAATAACCCTATTCCAGCCCACGTGAGGAACTGGACAACCTGCATCTCTATTAATTCTGTTGACTTTCCCTTTCAACAATCCCAGACCTTTTGTAAGGATTTGCTCATTTGATTCTTCAAACAGCAACTGCATTCCCAAACAGATTCCTAAAAAAGGAGTATTTTTCTCTATCAATTTTTCTTTTAATACCTTGTCAAGAGATAATTTTTTTAGATTGGCCATAGCCTTTGGGAAAGCACCTACACCAGGGAAAATAAAGGAACTGGCTTTTTCAATAATCTCTTTATCATTAGATATGGAGTATTCCACATTTAATTTGACGAGAGCATTAGCCACCGACTGAATATTTCCCATTTCATTATCTATGATGACCAGCATTTTTTAATTCCTAATGAACTTCAAATTTAGGACGCCATTCTCCATTTTCTTTTTGAAATAAGTCTTTATTCACATGCTTATCAAGAACTTCCCAAAATTGGTCATTACTGATTTCAATGTAATCGCAAAATTGCTTTATATATTTTCCAGAACATTTACCATCATATCTATTAACTAAGTCTATACCTTCATCTCTAGTCATTAAACCTTGATGTATTGCTTCGCATACTTGATCGGTAACCCTACCAAAACCCAACTTATAATACTTTAAAAATTGGTTTATAATGGTGAACTCCTCATCTAGTGCACCAATCCCCCATATATCACCAATATTTTCCGCTGAATCATATCTTAACTTTAGTCCCTGTGATTTTGCGATTTCTGCATTTTTAAAACCATACCAATCTTCAATATAATATCCTAAATAAATAATTCGAATATCAGCATTATTAATATTTTCATATGAAGGATATTCATAAAAATGATAATCTTGTTTGGTCGCCTGGCTATAGTTAAGACTTTTAGGGCCACCTTTTATAGTATTACCTTCTTGAATACCTATTGCATTCCCATCTAACCTCCCATGCTTTTCACCAATAGTAAGTGCAGGATTTTCACCGTAAAACATTAGCGGTATCTTATAGCCCACAGCTAGATGCACAGGAATAGCATAAAGTGCCATTTCAGTAGATCTACCCCAGTTACCAAACTTGAAAAAACCATGGCGCATCAACTCTTTCCATTTCTTTGGATCTAGACTGACAGAAATACAATTAAATCCATGTTCTATAAGGTTCGATAAATTATGAGCTCCTCTTTCATGTAATTGCTCTGGCGGATATACACAATTTATCAATAATGGATTCATATTTAAATTATCTCTGGCAAAAAAAGCCTGCCTCATACTATCTTTCCCACCACTCACAGCAACTATGCAATCAAAGGTACTTTTTGTATTTTTTTGTCCCCATTCTTTTATTTTATTTATTTCTTCTTTTCTTGAAGCCCAATCAATAGCTTGTTTAGTCTTATTACTTTCATATGCGCAAACCGGACAATATCCATCGGGATCAAAATAGGTATTTGGTCTAGTAGATGGGTTAAGACAACCTCTGCAATATGTTATCATTTTGTATTTTTCTTGAATAGCCACCAAACGGGATCATCAAATCCAGCAGAATCATAAATATGTCCCCATAAAAACCCATAATCAATTATGGTACAATCAAAATTCTCTATAAATAGTTTGCCAAAGTCCCGTTTAAACAATGTATCATTTCTTCCTTTATAATTGATTGAAACAGGTGTACGATTAAAATATTCAATCATTAGAATATATTTTTTTGAGTAATTATACATTTTCCTCATATGCGATAATAGGTGATCTGGATTTATATGGATTAAAACTCCGCTAGTAAAAACCAAATCAAAACTTTCATTTTCAAAATTTGAATCTAGAATTGGACCATTATACGTACCTTTAAAATCAAATTTTTGATTTACAGTATCAAAAGCAGGTTTACTTATTTCAATGATTGACTTATCTGCATTTGGGATTACTTTATTTAACTGCCCAATATTCCTTCCTATGTTACATCCACACTCTAAATAAGTATTTACATCATTTTTTATTTTTGACAATATTATTTCCCAAGCCTGTGCGCCAAGATCATTATCAAAATCCATGTTTGTTTTGATATAATTATCTGCATATTCATTTGCCCAAAACTCTTCTTGAGTACTATTATATTTCATTTTTATCACTCTCTCTTACTTTTAGGTTTTTCATAATTAATTCTGCATTAAACCAATCTTCCTCATTATCAATATCTTGTACACGCCATCTAGGCAATACAACTATTTCAGATTGTCCACAAAATACATTCTTATTGTAAATCCATGATTCTGGTTTGCCCATACAAAATTGGCCCGCATCGTGAAAAGCTTCATCTAAGTCCTGCGATCTTGTCTCATAAAATTCAGGTTGAAACATATTGATACCCCCTCCATCATTTCTATTGATTGCTCGCTGAATTGGAAAGGGAAAAGATGTCGCAGCAAATACATAATCCCACATTTTTGTTTTAAATTTTTTATAACCTTTGATTAAATCTTCTTGTTGAATAAATGGTGCAGTTGCATAAATACAACAGACCATGTCTGGCTCTCCTAGGTGCATTCTTACCCATTCTATAGCATGCACTATGACATCAGAGGTTACAGCAAAATCATTTGATAATTCAGCTGGCCTTATAAATGGAACAGAAGCATTATATTTCTGAGCAACTTCTTTAACTTGTTGGTTATCGGTTGATACAATGATGTGATCAAATATATTTGATTCTATTGCTGTTTCTATTGAGTAAGAGATAATAGGTTTCCCACAAAATTCTTTTATGTTTTTCCTAGGTATACGCTTACTTCCACCACGTGCAGGGATTATTGCTATATTCATTTAGATATATGTTCCCATTTTAGGGCAGTGCCCTTTTCTATATTCCTTGAGGCTACTTTACCTAATATTTGAGAATAATATTTTGGATGCATCCCGTATCCAGGCCTGATTGAACGTACATTTTCTATTGAAAGAGATTCACCACTTTTTATATTTTTAACAACATATAAAGAGCGGGAAAAATCACGACTTTTTTGCTGCTTTTTGGATAGGCTATAATCAATAACTCCAATAGCCTTTTCTGCCTCCCTAACCGCTTTTACCATTTTTGTAAATTCTTTTTCATCCAATGAAAAAGATGAATCCGGGCCTCCTATTTCTTTATCCATAATAAAATGTTTTTCAATGATTTTTGCACCATAACAGGTTGCTACAATGGGAACAGTGATTCCCATAGTGTGGTCAGATAATCCACTAACGACCCCATATCTTTTTCCAAAATCCTTAACCATAATGATATTTGCTTCTTCAATAGGAGAAGGATAACTAGATGTGCATTTTAATAAAGCAATTTGGTTGTTATTATTTTTCCTGCAAGCATTTAAAGCTAATTCTATATCTTCATTTGTAGCAACCCCAGTGGAAAGAATTACAGGCTTACCTTTAGATGCAATTAGCTCTATAAGTGGAATATCTGTAATTTCAGCAGATGCAACTTTATATGCTGGCGTACCAAGTGATTCTAAAAGTTCTACAGCACTGAAATCAAATGGTGAAGAGAAACAAAATAACTCTTCTTCTTTTGCAACTCGAAATAACTCCTCATGCCATTCCCATGGTGTATGAGCTTGTTTGTATAATTCATAAAGATTTTGACCATCCCATATTGTTCCGTGGTTGATTTTGAAATCATCTTTATTTGAATCCAAAGTTATGGTATCAGGTGTATAAGTTTGAAGTTTTACAGCATCTGCACCAGTTCTTTTTGCAGCCCTTATTGTTTCAATAGCAATTTCCAAACTACCATTGTGATTTGCAGAAAGTTCCGCAATAATAAAAACTTTCCCATAGTTTAACAGATCAATCATTTTAGTGAAAAGTGTGTTAAATCATTTTCTGATTTAAAATATACATATCCATAAGCATCCATCATGCTTTGAGGATTTTCTTTTGGTTTTTTATTATTAAGGTAATCACTTTGCCAAGTCTTATTTTTTTGCCCTTGCTCAATAGTATTAACATCATCTGGATATGTTAAAATATTAACCAATGCATTATTAGTAGGGGCCATCAGTTTATCTAGTTCAAACTCCCCATTAAGATAACAATCTAAGATTAATGCATTATAATCAGGATACCCGGCATTAACCATTAAGCGATCTCTGAAAGCCCCTGAGCGGCTATGCATTTCAATTAACCAAATACCACCTTTATTGATTTTTATTTCAATATGACAAGGACCCCATTGCAAATCAAAAATATCCAAAAGATCTTTAATTGGATCCAATAAAATAGGATAATATTTATTATGTATCTCTTTCGACATAAAATGGCATCTTTCAATAAAAAGTGGTGCTCCACTTGTAACTTCTTTTGTAATGCCAATAATGTAATGCTTTCCATCAATACTAAGTGTTTCAACACTTAATTGCTCACCTTCAATATATTCTTCAATTATTATTTTCCCATTTGGTTTAAGCATTTTTTCTATTTCGAATATAGCTAATTTTAATTCTTTAATGTCAGAAACACCTGTGACACCTCTACCTGCGGAAGAGTTAGAAGGCTTTACAACCAGTGGGAAGCTAAGTTTATCACAAATTAAATTAATATTATTTTGAAAAGTTTCCATTTTTGGTGATCTAATTATTCCTGGGCTATCTTTTAATTTCTTTCTTTGCTTATTTTTATATGTAGTGTTTATAACTGTTTTTTCATTATTATACTTATAACCTATCATCGGCGCGAGTCTAGCAGTAATTAGATTACCCAATTCATTGGCTGGGCCATAAACAAATTCAATAGCATTTTCTTTACAAAACTTCTGAACTAAAAATTCATTTGAAAAATTAATATTAACGAAATTATAATTTACACTATCATTTAAAAAACAATGATGATTCATATCTAATACAAATACTGTAAAACCTTTCTGGATAGCACATTGTACAAAATCAGCTTGAATAAAACTCCCGCCAAGTATAGCTAATCTCATTTTATTTTAGATATCATATTTAGATTTTCTTTTCACTTCCTTATCCCTGTACATCTTAATATATACTTTTTCTCCATTGTACACAAAATAAACTGGAAACCGTTTCGGATCTGATGCTTTGACTTTCTTGAATACCTCCTCTAAGGGTTCATTTAAATAAACTTCTGAATCCTTATGTGTTCTTATCGGAGCGTTGATAATTGTATTTGCATCCATATTTGGACTATAATCAATATTGCCCTCTATTATTTTGTCAAATAACTTTCTTAAAAATTCAGGCATACGTTTATTTACTTCATATTGTAAACTACGTAGGGTAGAAAAAGTATTGATCGGAAAAGATTCTTTTTGAATTATATCTCCTGCATCCACCTCTTCATTAATCAGGTGCGCAGTTATTCCATGTACTTTTTCTTCGTTTAATATAACATATGGAACTGGATGATAGCCTTTGTATTCGGGTAAAAGAGCAGGATGAACATTGACCATCAAACCTACTTTTTCAAAATCTTTTAAATCCAAAATTCTCCGCCAACCTAAAGTAACTAAACAATCAATTCTTTTTTGTTCAACTATTTCAGTAATTAATGGTTTAAGTTCGTTGGATATTATAAGATTTGTTCCCATTATATCTTTTAATTTTTGCAAATTATTAGAATCAAAATATTTTATATAACCCTTATAAATAAAGCAAAATATGTTTTTTTTATTTATAATTTTTTCAAGGGATTTGAAATAGTCATAACCCAATAATATCAATATATTATTTTCAATCATTATTTAATAAAAAATGTATAAGCATACAAAGAAAATCAAATGGCTATGTTTTGCTTTACGATATTACTTGCCTTTAAAGCCATTTCTTCAGAAAATTTATAATCATTAAAAAGGTTTACTATTTTTGCATGAACTGTTTTAGCATTTAGACTTAATCCTCCACCAAACAAATGAGAAACTGATGAATAATGAGAACTGCAAAATAATTTTTTTTCAAAAAGTTTTTTTATTATCGCATTCTTATTATCAACAAAAATATTGAATCTCCAATTGTTGAATTTTGATTCAACTTGTATTTCTTCTGGTAGATAATCAGAATAGATCTTATTTATTTTAGATTTATGAATTTTTACTTGCTCTATCTTTTCAATAATGGTCTCTTGATATTCTTTTAATTCAAATTTATGTTCAAATTCCAACCAATCTGAATCGTGAAAATTAAAGCTTCTATTTTTTAATATTGATTGATTCATCTTTGCAACAAGAACGCTATGATCCTCTTTCTTATAAGTTTCTATAAATTCCTTATAATTCCATTTATCCTTTAAAAATGCAAAACCCCCTTTATTCAACTCAATATACTTAGAATAGCCCGTGCTAAATAGAGTCATATCAGCATTTGGTGATATTTGATTTATCGAGAATGTCGGCATACATAGGCATCTGTCATCAATCAAAATCAGATTTGAATTAAGGACCTTAAGAGTAGAAAAAAAATTATTTAGATTCTCGAAATAACCATAGCTCCTAACAAATAGTACGCCCTTTATTCTATTCCCCACTTTAACTCTTTCTTTAAGAGTTTTTTTATCAATACAATAATCTTGCTTAGAAATATCCATAAATTCAAAAGTTATTCCAGCTTTTAAAAAAGTAACTGGTACAATTGGACAAACATTAGCAGGCAGTATGAAAATTCCTGACCCAATTCTATTTTTTATTAATATTAAATAATTAAAAAGTAATGTTGATGCTCTTGCACCTATAATCAGTTTATCTTGCATTCTTCTTTTATTGTATTTACTAACCTGCTAGCACCAGAACCATCGATAATTCTTTTACCCTTTCTGGAAGACTTGATTACGTTATTCTGATTGAGAAAATATTCAATACCTTTCGTTAATCTTTTCTTAAATGATTCTTTTTGATACCAACCCAAAGGATAAGTAAAACCCGTATCATTCCACGAAGTTGCAGGATGCTGATTTTTTGCAGTTAAGACATGGATAACAGGTGTGCCAATATATGAATACTCATATATACTGTGCCCACCAGATGCAATAGCAAATTGCGATGCGGAG